>JAABUI010000113.1_pt1 | contig 121375 bp, 126 predicted proteins | sample 5559111 | NCBI WGS metagenome assembly JAABUI01 (sample SAMN10711870, study PRJNA513365) | rock metagenome | isolation source: Antarctica rocks | place: Antarctica: Victoria Land, Buttleship Promontory | reverse complement strand
TAACCCTGAATAGGGTTGGCCTCGGAACAACCCTATAGCCTAGCGGCGAGCGGCCGGCGATAGTCATCAACATAGCCACCAACATAGCTACCAACATAGGTGCGTAGCTAGGATCGTAACACTTTGCAAAGAGGCTCTTCGAGGTTTCGAGTTTCTATGACAGTCTCGTGTGAAAGAGGCCGACTCGTTAGAGATCAAATTAAGACGGCGTAATCCTGAATACGAAAATGACGAATTCAAGAATATTGCGCAAATCAAGGATCTGGTAGCTGGCAGAGTTATTCTGGCTCGCGCATCCGACTTCGTGAAAGTCGAAGAGATCGTTCAACAGGTATTTCAAGTTCAGGGTCGACGACAACATTCAAAGTCCCAGCTCGACAAAGAGTTTTCACAGGAACGCTTCCGACCTTATGACGATCTTCATCTTCACGTGACGCGTCGTTCAGCCGAACGTTACAGCGATCTGGTTATCGAAATTCAAGTTATGTCTTCTTTCATGTGAGCTTTCTCGGCATTGAAGCACGATATTATATATAAGGAGCTTCACGGCAAACCAGACGCAATGGTCGTCTCACAACTCGAGCTTCTCAAAGAGATTGCAAATCTCGAAGAGATTGTCGTTGAGAATTTTGAGAGCTCGTTTCATTTCGGGTTCGAAAGCTCTTATTGTCAACAGCGAACTATTAGTCGAGACTTGTCAGGTTCAATGACGAATCTTATTGCAAACGCGATTGCAAAGCTTGATACATTCAACGTCAGAATTCAGGCGAGCAAAGATCATTTGCTGAATAGCTTTAACAGTATGATCTATTCTACTCTAGTATTCTATTCACTCATACTCATTTCTTATCAGGAGAAGAGCGAAGAAGAATATTCTGCTGAATGTCAGAGGTCGAGTATAGAAGTCATCATGAGAATTTCTTCAAAGATTTATTGCCTCAGTCCGGACAATGGTTAATCGAAAGCCAAGAATTTACTGAATGATTTCAATCGAACGTGTCTTCCATTCTCTGGCTTCACGGTATACGTAAGGAATTTTGCTATCATTGAGGAACTTTTGAATAACATTTGCATAGCTGGCTCGGGAAAGACTAGACTTGCGTGAGTATAGCGATTAATCAATGAAGAGCATAATGATTTCCGTATTTCCATCGTTTGTAAGGTCGCTGATATCGAATGGTTGAATTAGGTCGACAGTTATCAACTATGCAGACTTCGTCTCGACTGCTTTCTTCTACAGTGCACGAAGCACGGCGGAATCAGCACGAGCGAAACCTGTGGAGATCTTACGCGCTCTGCTTCGACAGCTGTGCAGTTCGGATCCAGATCAATCGGTCAAGGAATCTATCGTCAGAGAGTATAAGACTCGGAAGGTCGAGGCAGAAAAAGACTGTTTTGCAATCAAGAGGTTGACAGTTAAAGACTGCATCAGATTGATCATCGAGCTTACTAAGAACGATTCGACCATCATTATTCTCGATGCTCTTGACGAATGTGAGGAGGATACACGTTACGAGCTACTGAAAGCATTCGATAGTATCATCAGCAGCTTCGAGAACGTTGTGAAAATCTTTGCTTCTAGTCGCGATGATATCGATATCGTGAGTCTGTTCTACCATATTAGTTGTTGAAAATTATACGATCAGAAGACGCGGGTGCGAACATATCTAAGCGACATCACATCTGCTAACAAATACTTCTTCTATTATAGAAACTGCATCTGGAGCGCTCAAGAAATATTTCTATTAGCGTAGAGAAAAACAGCGTCGATATCACGCGATTCGTCAAGTTCGAGGTGAATCGTCGAATCAAGAAGGGAATACTTCTAGACGATAATGTATTCAAGAGACTCAAAAGCAGAATACTCGAGACTCTTATCAATGGTGCCCAGGGGATGTTTCGGTGGGTGAAAATGTCGCTTGAGACACTAAGTCGCATCAAGTTTCAGCCAGATTTCGAAAACGCTCTCGGTCGCCTCTCTGTCAAGCTGTCTGACCTCTACGATATCATCTACACACAGATCGATCAGACTCAGACCTATGGACGAGATGTGGTCATCAAGACACTGAAATGACTACTCTGTGTTCAGCGCTTACTAAGCGTTGAGGAATTTCTGGCCGCGGTCGACGTAGTGGACGACTCATCGTCGTCGGAGTCAGGCGAAGACGACGGACATGGGCAAGCAGACTCTCTAGAGAATAATGTCCTTCGACTCTGCCGTAATCTCGTTATTCTTGATTCTAAACAGAGAACTTTTCGATTTGCTCACCAGTCGGTTCGAGAGTATCTCTTGGCGAAGTCGAAGTATACGGTCATAGAACAACATGCTCTAGCCACGAAGAGATGCCTTAACGTGTACCTGAATGAGTCATCATCGGACTCTGAGGTCTCAACGAGTGTACAACAGAATGACATTCTAAAAGATTATGCCGAAGTGTATTGACCAGTACATTACAAGTATATAGAGGAAGATGAGTTTCACGAGACTCAGAAAAAGGTGTCGAATTTCTTGATGAAAGAATCAAGAACGTCATCTTTTTATATGAAATGAGTGTTAGATATTCAATCTAAATACGGCGACTTTCATGAGTATGACCTAAATAAGGCTCTGAGACTTGATTGGATCGATCGTCTCGGCTATAAAATACTTTATGCAACATCTACACCTGAAACACATCTCAGTGTAGCGTGTGCCTTTGGGTTTTCGAAAATTCTGAAGTACCACGAGCTTTCTATTATAGAATTAAATCAACGTCGAAAAGTGAAAGATTATGAGTATACATTTCTGCTCATTGCTGCGGAAGAGGGTCATGATCAGCTAATACGGCTCCTGCTCGATCGAGGGGCGAAGGTAAACGCTCAAGGTGAATTGTATCAGTATGGCAACGCACTGCAGGCGGCATCAAGGGGAGGCCACGAGCAAACCGTGCAGATCCTGCTCGATCGAGGGGCGAAGATCAACGCTCAAGGTGGAAAGTATGATAGTGCACTGCAGGCGGCATCAAGGGGAGGCCACGAGAAAGTGATACAGGTCCTGCTCGATCGAGGGGCGAAGATCAACGCTCAAGGTGGACATTATGGCAACGCACTGCAGGCGGCGTCATCGAAAGGCCACGAGCAAATCATGCAGATTCTGCTCGATCGAGGGGCGGAGATCAACGCTCAAGGTGAAGTGTATGATAACGCACTGCAGGCGGCATCAACACATGGTCACGAGCAAATCATGCAGATTCTGCTCGATCGAGGGGCGAAGATCAACGCTCAAGGTAGACATTATGGCAACGCACTGCAGGCGGCATCAAGGGAAGACCACGAGCAAATCGTGCAGGTCCTGCTCGATCGAGGGGCGGAGGTGAACGCTCAAGGTGGACATTATGGCAACGCACTGCAGGCGGCATCAACACGTGATCACGAGCAAATCGTGCAGGTCCTGCTCGATCGAGGGGCGAAGATCAACGCTCAAGGTGGACATTATGGCAACGCACTGCAGGCGGCGTCGTTATATGGCAACGAGAATATCGTGCAGGTTCTGCTCGATCGAGGGGCAAAGATCAACGTTCAAGGTGAACATTATCGCAACGCACTGCAGGCGGCATCATTACATGGCCACGAGCAAATCGTGCAGGTTCTGCTCGATCGAGGGGCGAAGATCAACGCTCAAGGTGAACATTATGACAACGCACTGCAGGCGGCGTCGTTATATGGCAACGAGAATATCGTGCAGATTCTGCTCGATCGAGGGGCAAAGATCAACGTTCAAGGTGGACATTATGGCAACGCACTGCAGGCGGCGTCATCGAAAGGCCACGAGCAAATCATGCAGATTCTGCTCGATCGAGGGGCGAAGATCAACGCTCAAGGTGGATGGTATGACAACGCACTGCAGGCGGCGTCATCGGGAGGCCATGAGCAAATCGTGCAGATTCTGCTCGATCGAGGGGCAAAGATCAACGTTCAAGGTGGACATTATGGCAACGCACTGCAGGCGGCGTCATCGGGAGGCCATGAGCAAATCGTGCAGGTTCTGCTCGATCGAGGGGCGAAGATCAACGCTCAAGGTGGAGAGTATGGCAACGCACTGCAGACGACATCATCACATGGCCATGAGCAAACTGTGCAGATCCTGCTCGATCGAGGGGCGAAGATCAACGCTCAAGGCGAAGATTATGGCAACGCGCTGCAGGCGACATCGTTATATGATCATGAGCAAACCGTGCAGGTCCTGCTCGATCGAGGGGCGGAGGTGAACGCTCAAGATGGAGAGTATGACAACGCACTGCAGGCGACATCATCGGAAGGCCACGAGCAAACCGTGCAGGTCCTGCTCGATCGAGGGGCGAAGATCAACGCTCAAGATGGAAAGTATGACAACGCACTGCAGGCGGCATCAACACATGACCACGAGCAAACCGTGCAGCGATCGAGAGGCGAAGGTGAACGCTCAAGGTGGAGAATTTGGCAACGCACTGCAGGCGGCATCATCGGAAGGCCACGAGAAAGTGATACAGGTCCTGCTCGATCGAGGGGCGAAGGTGAACGCTCAAGGTGGACATTATGGCAACGCACTGCAGGCGGCATCATCGGAAGGCCACGAGAAAGTGGTGCAGCTGAATCTCTTCCCAGACCTTAAAATTGTGGGCGCCCGTCTCGGCAATGACGCCGACGTCAAGCATGATGCCCAAGTCGATCGAGACAGCGTTGAGCCCCTCGGCGCGGCGGTAGTGAGTCAGGGCGTCTTGGTACGAGTTGCCAGCGATGTACTGGGCCTGGCCGGGTTTTCCCCAGAGGCCGGAAATGGACGAGCAGAAGATCATGAAGTCAAGCGGACGCTCATGGCCGAAGTGTTGGTGCAGGTTCCACGTTCCTTGGACTTTTGGCCGCAGGGGTATCGTCCACTCCTCATATGACATATTCTCAACCAAGACGTCGCGGAGTACCATAGCCATCTGGATCACCCCTTTAATGGGCGCGAGCTGCTGTGAGCACTGTTCCATGGCCGCGAGGAAGGAGACCTGGTCAGCAACGTCGCCACAGAACACCTTCACTTGTGCTCCGTGTGCTGCCAGCTCATCAACGATAGCCTTAGCTTCGGGCTTATCTCCGGACCGTGAAACGAAAGCAATGTGACGAGCTCCAGATGCGACAAACTCCCTAGCCAGACTGCGGCCCAGACCGTCAATGAAGAGGTATGTCGCTTCGGAATCGAGCTTGAGCGAATCCTTGGCCTTGCACAGCACGGAAGCCTTGACTTTATCTTCTTCGCTGAATGACAGGACAATCTTGCCACGATGCTTCCCCTGCTGCATAGTGCGGAACGCCAAAAATAGCGGCGCTGAGAACCAGCATATTGAAGGATGTTCTTCGTAGAATGCTCTATTATCTAGACCTTTTGAAACTGTCTTTCATTACTGCGTCAATCCCCACGCTTCTACTATTAGTGTTATTCTTTCGTATCCGCTACATCGTAGACTGGATCAGACATTGTTACCGCCCTCGAAGCACTTTAGCCGTGAGCGCCACTTGGTCAGCTCGTACCACAGCGTCACATCCCTAGATCGTGGCGGAAGTGCACAGCTCCTGAGCCTTTCTCTTCACTTTCACGATCTTCTAAATCGGCAATACCATGCCCAGCTTGACGCTCTCATCCGACTTTTCACATGCGATGATACGATTTGGCCCTGTGATTACTCTCCACAGATAAAAGAAGAGGCGGCGGCAGACTTTCCGCTTTGAGTGTTTCCACTATTTTATATCACGATCGAATTTTTACCAATTATTCGTGTACGTCAAGCCTGATATATTCAAGAAAGATTCTCGCAGAATCACAGCATCGAACTATCACTCTAATCCGATATTTAACCATATGACTTTGTTCTTATCTTCAACCCGAAATAGAGCGAATGCCCTCAACATGAGAGCAATAAAGTCACTTCATCGCAATCCCCTCGAATTACGAGATCCAAAGAGATGCACAAAGCAGCTGGCGGTAATGCGTTGCTAATTCAAATTGTTAAACCATCTCGAGCCTTGACTGCGCGACAGTGCTCTCTCACCAGCTTCTTCGCTCCTGGTGCTTTGAGGGTCGTTCCTGCCACAAGAATAGCATCTGGACCTTTCCGTATATCTTGTTCCGCCGTAGCACCTATCGTTTCTCCTCCAGAGTGCTCTTCTCCGTAGAGAACCATATTTGGACGCAGTCTTCCTATACTAGAGATTCTTTTACCTCTTTTCTCTCCATCCAAAGCCACCTCTCGACACCTGAGGCAAGCCTCGGAGAAGCTCTCGGAAATGCGCAGCCCATTCCACCCACAATACTGGCACAACACCTCATTGCTTGCGCCGTGGAGCTGTACGGTTCTTTCGTAAAGATCAGGGAGACTTTGCTCGATACAGTTAATGTTTTGTGTATAAAGGCGAAGGAGACGGCGGTCACTGGCGATGCTATCCATAAGGGCGTGAAAGGCTGTAGGCGTCGCCCGGGTAGAAAGCTTCCAGACGTTGTGAAGAACAGTATGGTATTGAATCGTGTTATGGGGCAAGTCGTAGGTGAATCGATCAAAAGAGACCTTTCCTGACTTCCGCATCGTTTGAAAGTCTGGAACTTCGAAGCCCGACACGTTAAAGTTGATGACAATGTTAATTTGTTTTTCAATTCAAAAGACATAATTACTACTATGAATGTGTGTATAACTTCAGATTTAACACGAGAACAGTGAGATTGATCTTGACTAACTTCTGCTAATGATGAAAATACAGAGCCCACTGTTGACGTCTCGCGATACCTAGGTGAAACCCCACTGGTGCAATTCCACGATGTAAACCTACCTTCAGTTCTTCATCAGACCTCTAACATCTCACTTTTGGTTGAAGTTACCCGTTTCACCTTCTGACGATGCCGTCTAATGGCTCAGATGGTTATGAAAAGTATCATCGCTTTGTTCTTTGCTCTTTGCGAATGGAACACCTAAAGCACTCCAATCCATCTCGACACTTACATGAAGGACTTGAAAACGAGTCTTGAGAATGAGCCGGGCGCATTTTCCCCATCATTCAGCTCATGGTCACTACACCCCATCGAATGAAACCCAAGTCCACCCCGACTTTACAGCATTTACTTCTATGAAAGAAGCCTAAAACGAGCTCGTTGGTGTTTCGGTGTTCATCATTCACACGGAAAGTCTACGCATCCGCTCGTAACATGACCAGAGCAGGATTTAGTACTAACCATACGTTAATCTATTGCTACCGTCCCTAACATGCGATCAGAAAAAGGGTTACCGTCTACAGCACAAGTTAACGGAACGTGTAAGATTTAGGTACATTCCAGGCATCCAACAAAAATAGAGATATGGTTATGATAGGAGGCTAAGTACCTTATGATGCATCATGTTCGTATTTGGCTGAACTCAGGCACAACGTCAGCTGCCTTTCCCTGCATGCCTTACTGCACGATGTGCTTAGTACGTCTTGCACGCTGCATCCTGCCACCGTTCTCATTGGTCATTATGCGCGGAAATAATTTCCACCGATCTTCGCGATTGAGAGAGAAGTTGAGCAGCTTTCGTTCGCTTGTAAAACTTCTTTCTATCTCAATGAGGAATACAATCCCGGCGCTTGAGAATGCCACTAATGTGCATCAGAACGATGCTTGAGCGTTGTAAATGGCGATGTTTCCGAAGGGAAGAGTGACAAGATATGGACCCTCGGACAGCATATTTTAACCAGCCTCGTTCGTACACACATGTACATATGCTCCGTCTGACCCTCATACCGCAAGAATCTAGTAGTCTTCCCCTAGAATTCATTTTCTCTGATCGTGCTGCGTCTGGTTTCTCTTCTCCAAATGCTGGCATCTCATGGCGCTTTTCGAGTCATTCAAGTCCTTCAAATGAAAATGGTGCTACAATATCCTCCGGTCATTGCATTGCTATTTATTTTGCTGTGTATCAACGCTGAGGCAATTTATCCTGGTTAGTCTGCCTCCCAGAGTGCCAACTTTTGATGTGATTTTGGATACCCATTCTGTTATTCTTATACCCCAGACCAAGTGATCAAGATCTGGGCTTACCTCGCGACTAAGGCAATCTGCCGGCCGTCACTATTTCGAGCTCAGTGAATTCCACGGCCCCATCTACGAATGTTTCTTCGGGTACGAAAACACAGTTTTCCTATATTATACCCTATGGTCAAACCCAAGCATGCGACATCTATGGACCCGACTGTCAGACTGGCTTGATAACCGTTGGGGTGGACCTGACCACTACGACCACGACAGCTACTCTCGCCTGCTCCGACTATCTCACAGCTCAATCATCATTCATTATGAAAGACATACATTATCGCGAGGACTGGCACCCTTTTATCCTCTAGAATGGCAAAGGGGTTTTGGCCATAGTCCAGAATGCACGTCTTATGCTCAAGTCTGGCAGAAAGGAGGACAATATACATTTTCGAATTGTGGAAGTAGGAACACAGTCGTCCAGGCCGCAGAGCACTCTGATTTGGGTGGCTTGCCATTGCAGGTCCCTCCTGGAGTTCTGCGCGATTGGCAAGATCAGTATTACGTGTGCTGCGGAAATTGCTCGTTGCATGTATCAGAAGTTCGACTCTACTATTTTCCTGAGAGCTCGACCTCAGATTGTGCGAATCAGACATCAAATTCTACCGCAACTGTGCCAACGAGCCCTATCGGTAAACGAATACGTTCCCTTGCTCCTAGTGGAAGGATCGCAACCCTAAGCGGGCACACGTTGTACGTATGATATCCATAACATCATCACTGCGTGCGAGCTTATGCCGATCGTAGTACATCTCCGTCATTCTATCTTGAGGTTGTCGGAACAGCAGCCGTCACCGATCTGTGTGGTCCCGTTGGTTCAACGTACACCAATCCAATCATCGCTATTCCGCCGGGTCAGCTCTCGACATATGAAAATCCGGTTTACTACCCAGTTGGGTCCGAGTACAGGGACATAAATGGGGTGTTCGGCGGTGGGTTTCTTGGAGCTGTCAAGCCCCTACATGTTGCAGATCTGGCATGTCCGACCTGGGGTTTAGGCAGAAGCACTAACAAGGATGGTACTGTGCATACCACTGTTGGACCTCCATGGCTGCCACTAATCGTACCACCTCGGCAAGTTCTAGCTCTTGATCCAGACTGGAACAAACTTTGTGTCGACTACTTGTCTTACCTGCCAGGGATGACCAGCTTCGCAATATTTGATCCGCCACGTGCGTTGAGCCCCGTGTCAGAGATGGGCTCAAGTTCAACTCAAGTTCCAGTGAGCGCCTCTGCAGTTCCAACGACGATCGTGGATCCGCCAGGTAAAACATCGGGTGACCCAGCCCTGCCAGCCAAGTCGCCATCTATAAGCATTCCAGACCCAACAACGAACCATGATCCTCCAAGCACCACTCTACCGACTTCTAAGTCTGATCCGCAACCATCTGTTGATCCTGGAGTCCCCATAATCGACTCGGAAGCTGCCGCTACTCCTGGTCCTGGTGCTTCTCCGGATCCCTCAGCTTCTGCTGGTAAGCAGGGGAGCACTCAAAGTCTTGGCGCAATGATCCTTAGTGCCTTTGGAGGCAGTATTCTAGGAACTGGTGCGGATGGTGGAAATTTCATCGAGATCTCCACACCAACTGTTGGTATTCATGCAATCACTATCGGTAATGGCCAGGTGCTATCTGTCGGCACATTCGGTGCAGCTCTAGATGGAAGTACATACTCAGTTGGTGGTCCTGCCGTGAGCATTTCTGGTACGGTGTACACTGTGGTTTCTAACGCTGAGGCCGGGGTCAACACTGCTGCTTCTATCCCCAATATTTTAACTATAGCTGGTGAAGTCGTAACACCAAATCCATCAGGGATGGTTATTGGAGGATCTAGTCTCTCTCCAGGAGGACCTGGCGTCGAAATCTCGAAGACTTCGATCAGCCTAGATCCATCTGGCAATCTTTTTGTAAACGGAAAGTCAATTCAGAACCAAGTAGTTCCGAATGTTTTCACTCTTGGAAGCAAAACTTTTACCGCCAATCCTGCAGGCTTCAACATCGATGGCAAAGTTATCTTTCCAGGTAGGCCAGGACAAAATATTGACGGCACAGTGGTGCGCCTCGGACAGTCAGGGATTCTACAGATAGGTAGTCAAACCTTGAGTCTTCCGAATCCACAGTCTACGGGATCTGGTAGTGACGTGTTTACGGTTGGTGGGCAGGTATTTACAGCCAATTCTGCAGCTTTCTCGATCGATGGTACTACAATCTCAGCCGGTGGTCCTGCCGTAACCATAAATGGAACGATTGTCAGCCTTGAACCTTCTGGTATATTGGACGTGGGGACAAATAGAAATCATCTGTTGGCAACCCAGACAGCATCTTCGTCTGTCTTCACCTTGGCAGGGTTAACTGTGGAGGCCGAGTCTTCAGTCGTCGCGATGAAAGGGGTTCCGCTTCAGCCTGGAGGTCAGGGCATTACTGTCAATGGACATAGTGTAAGTCTGGAGCAAGGTGGGACCTTGGACGTTGGAAGTGACCGTTTTCCAATACCGACAGGGTCAGTGAACGGAACAGCGTCTGTCCAGGCTTTCAAAGGGGCTCAGAGAAGGGGGTTTGATATGCCATGGTCGTTATTTGGTATAGCTACGTTGATGTCAGCGATTTTGATTTCACCCTGGTAACTTCATTGCTGCGCAGTCAAGCTCCGTTCCTCGTAGTTTTCATCAAATGGAGTCCCGTCCCCGAAAGCATTGACCTCGAATGAGTACTGAATAAGGTGCTGTAGGTGCGCCCGTTTCGGTTTACATGTCTGGGGGGGGCCGAGGACTTAGCTTCGCTCATGAACAAGCCAAGAAAAGCTTCTCGACGAGTAGCTTTGCCAAAATTCCACTCTCCTTCCGACCTGTGAATGCATTCATGTCTTGCAATGCAAACAAGATAGCTGAAAGGGTGGAATTTGGAGAAGCTCCAACTAAGTCCTAACGCACTAACATGACGACTCAACCCTTTGGTACGAGGGGATCACATGTGGAACCCTGATCATGTCAGCATACGATCGGAAGTATTGAATTGTTTGTCTCCAACGATAATACCTGGTTTTTTCCGAAGGTCAATGTGAAATAGATCACTTCTGGTTTTCAAGAGCCTAATGACTATGGCTTGTCAACGACATTCATTTGAGTCATGATATTGTCCTTCTTCAAAACTCTGACGGACATGATATCAATCTTCTATGGTTATGGAAGTTCTGTACACTACCATGTCCTCGCGGTTTGATGCATGTAGCTAGATAGTAATCTTATACAAGAAAGATAGACTATGGGAAAAGGTGCTAGGTACTTAAGGATTTGCATCGCCTTCCATAGTCCCATCGGTTTTGAAGATTACTTTAGGTGGTATACACGTAATAGCAACGTTTCAATTCATTTCGTCCAGAAGCCTCCAAGATTCGCATTCTTTTGAGAGGGTAGTAGTGGTAGTGCTGCCCAGGATGTACTCTCTAGAAGATACAAAGGACTAGAGATGCCTTCACTGGGATTGGCTAAATCAATGGAATTCAAGTCTCTGAGAAGGATTCACAAACTAATTTCTCGAGCAAATGAGGCTTCGATGATAAGGGGATTTTCTTCTGCATTCATCTTTCACAGATCCTGCCCAGGTTGTGAGCCGATATAAGGTGTGATTTTCATGGAAAATCACGATTTCGTCATCATCTTCCACCTCTGATATATATAACATGAAAACTTGAGGAGTCTTCGGTCTTATTGATCTCAACGCCAGGTGTCATGGGTGGTAGAAGGGAGACGCTGAAAGAGGAGTCAGCGCCAATAGTTGCAGAGAGTATGGTACTCCATCCTTTACATCCCTTCGAAATCGGTCGTAGTAATCACGTGAGGCATTTCGCCGGGTCACGTTCGACATGCATGCGAGTATGTTGTGTAATACACCGCGTCCGCCCTATTCTATAAGCACTTCTTATTAGCTTATAGCATCGTTAAAGCCTTGACAATAGGTGAGGCTCTCAAAAGAAAACAGATCTTCTTATCTGAAGCCCACAGCGCATATCTTAAAGGTTCTGATCTCTGCCTAATTCCAGAAGTAAAAGAGGTCGTGGTTGGGTAGACGCTCAAAGACGATGCCACTACTACAATCGTTTGGCACTACTCTCTAAAGCGACAAGCGTGGAAACTCCCTCCCCACAGCGCCGGCGGAGGGCTAGCGCGTTAGTCATCCGTGTGTTATTGGCTGAGACCGTGAGACGGCGCCTCATCTGCAACTACTAGGGTACTTGGGGTTTTGATTGCAGACCTAGGTTAGGTATATTCCGTAGATACGCTCTAACCTGTAAAGTCAATAGAGTAACTATAAGAGATAGTTATCTAGCTCTAGGCGGTAAGAGAACATTCTACACTAAGGTTAGTGCTGTTGGTTTTCACGATTCTTACCCCAGATACATTGTACGAGTAGGTAGGTACTGTCGAAAGTGTCAAGCTTGGCTACAGTAGGTCGGAGGGAGCTCTGCAGTCGGGAGGTCCAGACTACTCAAGATGGCACGCCACACGCCTTCGCCCACCCAAGGCTTCTTGCCTGGCAGTCGCAGCTCTATGTTTGTCTCAAGGTCGAGTGCGAACCGGTGCTCTTTCTCCTGCGGCCACCATCTAGTGACTTCTCACATGTATAAATGCCTGCCAGATGAACAGCAATGGCTGTTCCCTTCGGCTTCTCGATCGGAGACTTCATTACCGGGATCAATCTTGTTTTCGATGTATATGACGCTTTGAGAGAAAGTGGAGGAGCTGCATCCGACTATCGAGAGCACATCGCCTGGCTCCAGCAGCTAGTCACTGTTCTCGAAGCGCTCAAGAACTCGACGCCTGACGATGTTGCTCAAATGGCTAGAGAATGCGAGGCGCCGCTCGTTGAGTTTCGGAACAAGATCCGGCTCAAGTACAACGATACTCTTGGAGAGGGTTCAAGGTTATCCCCAGGTAAAGTTCTGCGAAGCCTACAGTGGACGTTTTTCAAAAGTGCAAGCAAAGATGCCGGCAAGCTGAGGACCGCTATTGGCCCTCAATTGCAAGCTATTACTCTTCGCCTGGGACTGCAGACGCGGTTAGTACTGTACAGACCGCAGTGGGGAAGTAATTGCTGATGTTACTGTATGACAGTGATGCCACTGCCAGGATTGGGGCGCAGATGCTGCAAATTCAACAGAGCTTCACTTCCAACCAGACAGAGACTAGCATTCATTTCGAGACTATCCACGGGACCGTGGTCGATCAAGCCCGACAACTTCAGGGACGTATACAATCAACAGCTGACACAATTCGCTCCGATGCCGCGCAATCCGAAGGCCGGCTTGCAAATAAGGTCACGGCCATTGGAAAAACGTTGTCCCAGACACGCCAGATAGCTGAAGAAATTCGGGGTGAAACGAGTGCAGTTAATGAAACTATACAATCGCTGCTTCGACAAAAGCCCACAGCTATAACTGATGCCTTATATGGTCCGCTATTCTCTTCACTGAAAGAGGTAGTAAAGGAAGCTTTGCAAGAGGAGAAGCTACAATCGGGATTTGGAAATGCAATGTCCATTGACACTGGCCGAAAAGCCTCGATACTCATCCAAAGTCGAACGTTACGTGCTGATGGCGAAGGTAATGTTCCAACCAGGGCTCAGACGCTACAGGATCCAGAGCTTCCCACAATACGGCGTCAACAAACCTTTACCAAGATATCTGGCGAATACGATCTATCACGGGAGACCAGTCCAAACAGATATACCGTTCAACCAACCCAAAAGTCAGTAAAGCGGCGGACCCTCGGCTTTGGAAGCCTGAGGATGGAGATTACCAAGGTCACTTCAGGATCGACGCAAAACACCAGGATCGACCTGACTTTCCACCCTGCCATGTGGACATTCCACAAAGGCGCTCTCATAACGCTGCAACGCATTTCTAGAGTATTCCAGGGCCGTACTATCACAATCAAACCCAACACATTCAACGTTGTTTGCATGGACTCGGAGATATTTGATGCTTGTAGAAACCTGGATTTGGACACAATCCAAGATTTATTTCTTGCCAGAAAAGCTTCTCCCTTTGATCGAGACGAGCACGGTGGCTCTTTACTGGACTGGACGCTACAGGCACTATTAGAAGGTCACGAAAACATTCAGCCGGATAATTTTCAAGGTCAACGGTTAATCGAAATCCTTCGGCTCCTGCTGGATTCGGGATTGAGGTTTGAACCGAAGCCAGCCCACCCTCGCATCAAGAGTACTGACCTCCAGATCTTCTTAAGTAGCGGGCAGCTTCTGACACTAGGTGAAAGAGTATCAGTCCCGATTTTAGACCCGTGGATGGCTAAATGGGATGACATTTCGGCAAGCATCTTCTTCTCGCTTTCTACGAACGCACTAAACGATATCTACTTTCGCCTAGACATAACCGAATTCTTAAGGAGAAACATGCAGACCCTGGGGACCTTTGTGTATTTCGAGCATAATCTAGCCTCCGTTTATTGGGTTGGGCAACTACAGGAACAGATTTATGCACGTCTGTATCAAGTTCAGCCCAAGCGAGCGCTTGCAGCTTTGATCGAGTCCGATGACTTCGCAGAAGCATGCGCTCCCAGATCTGTACTTCAAGTTGACGAACACCTGTACATGCTGCAAAGGGCCGTACATGAGAAGAGTCCGACTTGGTCATGGGGAATGCATGCAGTTGCCCGCTTCCTGTCAAAAGGGCGTAGATTTTCAAGGCTGGAGATGCAAGAACTCTCATATTGTGCAGAGAGATATGGAATATCTGAGTTCTGGAAGACTGTAATTACTATGGCAGAATACCCCGAAAATGTGACAAACATACCGGATTTGGATGAGCAGACGGCTCGCTCGAAAATCCCTGGGGAGTGGCCTGATCTTGACGAACAGGAAGAATGGCAAGATCTTATTTGGAGCGGCCGTTGTTATCACGATGAAGATGAAATTGCAAAGGACGAGGTGGAGGAAAACCCTTCAAAGAAAATGCCTAGGCCTATGACTAAGATCGAAAAAGTCCGCAGAGTTTTCAAGATGATGAAGAAGGGTAAAAGGCTCAAACGGATCAGAGCGAAATCCTGGTACGTTTGTGTTGGGCATTCTGATCGATACCACGTAACTCTTAATTGGAAGAAAGGGAATTGGCTTTTCTTGATATATTAAGGTGCCATTAGCTCGCAAATATCCCAGAGAATGCAATTCAGGGCTGGGATTAATATTGTTATATTAGTCAAGGGCATGCCTGAGATCAGCATTAATCGACTGTCGAAGTTGCGGCTATCTAGTCAGCTTCAGTACTGAGAACGGAGCGGTACCATTACCTATTGCCAAATTCTAGACCCAAAGTGCCAGAATCTGGAGTTGTTGTAATTCCTCATGATTGACGTCTTTCGTGGTCACGATTTTCTGCCGTCAAAGCTCCAAGATGTCAGAACCTTAAGCCGTCAAGCCTTCCAGTCAAGGTTCCCGAGGTGCCCCTTAATCAGGGCTCTCCGTCTGTCATCACCACCCGCATGGATGCAACATAGTTCTTTCTTCAAGATACGGGCACTCTCCACCAGCTTAATCGCGACAAGAATGAATCCTGCTAACGGCCAGTGCTGCCGTGGTGTCGAATTCCACCACATCTACTAAGAAGGTGAACGAAGGCGACCTCCTCACTCACATCTCTTACAAGAAGTGACGCGGCAAGCTCATCGAGAATCCAAAATATCAGACCGTCCGGATGAGCAGAAAAGCTCACCTCTCCGCTTCTGTAAAGATGACCTTACCATGTTTCTCTTTCGAGGTAATCAAGAACTTCTAGTGACAGACGGGGATAAGATTTAGGCATTAACAGAACCAGAACGTAGCACGGTATAATGAGATGTATGGAAGAAACTGTATACACAATTTCTGCAGTGTATGTACTGTACAATATAGCCTAACTCCTACTTCAAAAATGCAGAATCATATCAGTCGTCACAGTACTACTCGTTCTCGAAATATTTCCATCAGCCAGTCGTCCATGTCCGGGTTAAAAGTCTCAGTCAACGATCTCAGGGACGGAAGATAAACCCTCACTAACAAACGCTATCCCGAAGCCGTATATTTTCAATAGTGCAAAGCAAGATGAAATTCTCCATTCATCAGTGCGCAATGCTCCACCACACTTCTTGTCTCAACCCTCCACCGTTTCGGCTTACCTTCTTCTTCTTCTTCTTCTTCTTCTTCTTCTTCTCCTCCTTCTTTTCCAATCTACATCCCACTCCCCTAACCCACGTCCCATCAGATCTTCTGTCCCCGTGTTGCAAGAACAATCTCTAAACTACGTTTCACCGATATCCAACGCTGCACCACACACACACCCCCTCTCTCTCTCCAAACTCCCACCCTAACCAACCAACCAACCCACACTCCCCCCTTTCTTCTGCGCCACACCCCCCCCCCCCGCGGCCCCACCCCAACCACACCAAACCCCCTCCCATCCTTTTCCCCAACCGCCCACTCCCATCCTCCAACAAACCCCTTCTGCCAACCTAGTCCAAACCCTCCTCAAATCCTCACACAGCTTCTCACCCACCAGCTCCAGAACCCTTACGCCGCACCCACCCTTTCCAGCAAAAAAACCCCCCCTCCATCGATCCAGCGCCACAGCCCCCCCCAAAAACCTTAACCCACTACTCCCGGCGGCAGCTGAGCCCGTGATTTGATATCTGTTTGCTTTATCATGCGGAAGTGTGGGAGTTCGATCCCCTAGGTTAGGGGTGGTTTGATGCGGATGCTTGTATGGTTGGTGAAGGGGTTAAAGTGGTCAGGAGTCGGAATGCCGGATGGTGGGTTTGGTTATTGAGGGCGCTGCAGTAGATGATGGTGGTAGCGGTAGTGGTGAGTGGTTGGAGGGGATGAGGTAATTCGGGGGGGGGGGGGGGGTTGTATAGAGGGTTTAGAGAAGAGGCAAATGGGGAAGGCGGAGAAGGGGGCAGGATCGGGGAAGATGAGAGTTCGAAAAGGGGTTGGGTGGATGGGTGGATGGTAGGAGGGTGTGAAAGGCGACTTTTGGTGGTGGGGTTGGTCGAGGGATAGGTACCTTAGGCAGTGCGGGATTTTCTTGGTTTTGGAAGGAGGTGGAGGAATAATGGGGATTTTGATTGAGGGAATGCGTGGGAAGAAGAGGGTTGGTTGGAGGGTTGGCGGTATGGGGTGGGTTGCTTGAATTTTTTTGAAGATGGGTGAGGTAGTGGTTGAGACTGAGATGAGGGGGGGTTTCGAAGGGAATAAACTGAAAGACGACGTACGAGTCGCATGCGTGCCTTGTACGAAACATGGTATATACTCCCATACCACCGTTATACGCCCTGTTATCCGCGAATTCATGCGCAATAACCATCACACTTCCCCCACCCCTCCCTAATACCCATGCTTGGCCAACTCCGCCTCTGTCCACTTCGCAAGCTCCTCCCGAAGCTTTTTATCCTGTGTATACCCGGACCCCCCATCCTCCTTCCCAACAGGAGTATAATAAGCCCCGCTCTTTGCATCTTTACTCGTCGCACACCACAACTGGCCCTTGGCACCCTCTTGCACGCTATTCGTCGTCACCGCCTTGATGAGCTTGATCGGATATGCCAGCCAGGGATGTGATTTAGCAAATTCGCCCGAGAGTCCTGTGTCAACAGCCCCAGGGTGCACGGCGGTGCTTTTGATGCTCGGGTAGCGTTCTGCGAGATCCTTGGTGAAGAGTATGTTGGCGAGTTTGGACTGCCCATAGCGCGTCCAGGTGTTGTAGTCGGCCATGGGCCCACTGGCGTCCGCGAGCACGAGGCCGCCTTTGGGAGCTAGCAGGTGGCCAGCGGAAGTGAGATTGATGATACGGACATCGGAGTTGGGTTCTTCGGCGGTTTTACGCAACGTGGGCAATAGTTTGGAGGTGAGTAAGGCGTGGCCGACGTGATTGGTGCCGAACTGGATCTCGTAGCCTTCCTGTGTGGTGCCTGGGGCCATGGCCATGACGCCGGCGTTGTTCATGAGAATGTCGAGGCGGGGGGAGGAGGCATTAAAGGTGTCGGCGGCCTTTTTGACCGATTCGAGGGAGGCGAGATCAAGTTGGAGGAACGTAATGTTGGCCTCGGGGACTTCTTTCTTCACGGCGGCAATTGCGGATTCGGCTTTAGAGGGGGTTCGGGCGGCGAGGTAGACGTGAGCGTTGTGTTTGGCTAATTGGAGGACGCTTCCTACTCCGAGTCCATTGTTTCCTGGAGAATTGTTAGATGAGATTGGATGTCTGAGAATTTTGTAGGCTTCATACCTCCAGTAACAAGGACGACTTTTCCCGACAGATCAGGAATGTCAGTATCAGGGTTGAAGCTAGGACCACCACCAAACATCTTGAAGAATTGGGGCCTCAACGGGTATAACTTATGGTATATAGATTGCTATGTACTTTAAGAAGAGGTGAGAATTAGACAATACATATATAGATCTTCCAGTCACACTTAAAATGCCGCCGGCCCCATTGATAGTGGATTTCATGACGAAAAGAGGTTGCAGCGCTATCCGGAGAGTACAGTAGACTACCGTGACTAAGGTAACAATTAAAGTAAAGGGCCCGAAAATCGGCCATAAGCGAGAATAGGGAAAAGGAAAGAGGAAAAAGGGTTCTTCAGGTCATGTGACTTTCTTCTTTAGCAGTCCACAATTCCCTGTTCTGTTATGACGACTATGATCTAACCAAAAGAGTTGCTAGCTTGACCGACTGATCGCTGATTGGCTTACATGACACCCCGCCATAATCCATAATCGAGGTCCGCACTTTCTCGACTTCTTGTCCTGTCCAATTTTCAAAATTTCACATCACAACCCATCCACTTCACTCCTCTCTGTCGCTCACCTTGATTTCTTCAATTATCCACTCCTTTCCGACTTACTCTTACTAATTTCTCACCATGGCCGACGATGCGCAGGTACGCTGAGATCTTTTCTCGTTGCCTTCCCCACCCGCCCAATCCGAAGCGCACAAAATGCATTTAAAATCACCGGTTTGTGCTGATTGTCTTCTCTCTATAGCATGAGCACACCTTCGAGAGTGCCGATGCCGGCGCATCGACCACATACCCTATGCAGTGCTCTGCCTTGAGGAAGAACGGCTTCGTCGTGATCAAAAGCCGTCCCTGCAAAATCGTTGAAATGAGTACTTCCAAAACTGGCAAGCACGGTCACGCCAAGGTTCATCTTGTCGCGATTGATATCTTCACCGGGAAGAAGTTGGAAGATCTTTGCCCATCCACACACAACATGGATGTTCCCAACGTTGCTCGCCGCGAATACCAACTTGTAAATTAAACTCCTATTCTAGGTGGCATCTTCAGCTACTAACTCTCTATAGCTTGATGTGTCTGAAGATGGCTTCCTTTCTCTTATGAGTGAGAACGGCGACACCAAGGATGATGTCAAGGTTCCCGATGGAGAGGTTGGTGATAAAATTGAGAAGCTTTTCCGCACTGAAGAAAAGGATACCAGTAAGCTGGAACTTATGTACTTCTGGCGAAACTCTACTAACATCTGAAGATGTTATTGTGCTTACTTCCATGGGTGAGGAAGTCGCCATTGAGGCCAAGGAAGCTCCAAAGTCTTGAACAACCCACCAAATCTTACGACATGCCTTCGACTTGCGGGCGGGAGTCCTTGGTCGAAGGCCCATGATGATGGCTCGGAACTCTGAATGTGTTTTGGGTCTCTATGCATTGCTGGTGTCTCAAACTACTTTGCTGAATATTTTGGTGGATCTGAGCTGAGGACGTCTTGGTTTTCCACCTCTATCTTCCGGAATGTCATGCGGTGGTCCTGAACATGGCTCCATCCGTGAGTTAAATCTTACTCGTGGTTATTGACAGTCACAACGAGATCAATGTAGAAAAGAAATAAATTATTCAATCACATTGCAATTAAGATTGGCTAATGTATAACCTCTGGTTACAACGCTAATAGAGTATGTCGTCGAAAAGCTCTATTGACCAAACATTAGGCGAAAATTGATGGACTCTTGTCAGGTTGCTAAGTCTTTGCCGTAAATTGAATAGGCAGCTGAATGGAGCATTAGGTGCTCCTGGAAATAGCTCTATAAGATGGATCATTCAGAGTGGCAAGGGATTTTTGTTGTTTCTCGTATTCTTGCAGCTGGTGTGTAAGCATGTTATCTCTGTTTCATTGATAAGTTTGTTTTCTTAGTTATAAGTCACCCAAGTAAAGTGAGCTGCAAATGTCTCAACGATCTCACCGCACCCTCAGATTCTCCGTTCGACCAACGGTGTGCATTTGATCGTTGTCCGCACCGTCATCTTAAAGGCAACGCTTCCCATGATGGAGATTGTTCAGGTCTTTCATCAATATTCTCCTTTGCATCAGTCTACTCCGCCAATTCCCAATTCCTTACCTTGGCCAAGATCGTCGTCGACCCTCTGGTAGAGCATTCGGTCCATCACTCATCGAGGCCTACCCCCCGGCAGAAGTTCTCTTTTCAAACCGCAATGTCGGCTCCTGGCACGACTCCCGGCCGCGCACTGTGCAATGGTCCATTGAGGCTAAGATACCGTACTTCCTGTCTAAGGTTGATGGGGTCTAAACACTACATTGTTCTTTACTATAATATAATTGACTGGTTCTTCAGTGGAGACCCAAAGAAGAAAGGTGAGGCGGTATTTCGCGAACACTACAAGGATATAAGAGCGCTTGTGCGGGAGGACAGGCCACTTGAGTTCGCAGCCAGGGATGATTGGCGACCACTACGTGGTTTTCCTGGGGTTGAGGAACCGGACAACCTATTTCGTCAATTATACGATTGAGAACTTTAGGGCGACGGCTACGATGGCGCAGTAATTGAGTATTGTTGCTGTGCTTCTCAAGTGGGCTCATTGCTTATACGCTCCAGGTCTGGTTGCTGTTGCTGGGTGGGAGATACTCGAAAGGGGTCGGTGCTGGAGTTGGAGAGAACCAGAGCTTTGAAGGGCAACATGAAACGCTACCCGCAGATATGGTCCTTCCATGGGGCTTGGGCTAACGGTAGAGAGCTATATCAAGCCGAACAGCCGAATATATTGTAGTCCTACGAACTCCTCTTATTAAGTCTGCTCACTCCTGTATTACGATAATTGCCTTACAGGGCTGCTGTTAGGTAAGCCACGCTAAGCGCTTCAGCCCTAAAAAGCCAATTAGCCGCTAATATATTCCATCTGGGAGTCTTTCCACCGTCAATGGCGGCCTAAAAATTGCAAATTTGCGGTGAGAGGTCATCTCGACTATATTTAAAGCTGGAAGTCCTTTCAAGATGTGGCTTGACCGTTTCTCCGGGCACTCGACCCCTTCCGGCTCACCTCCTCCGCCGCAGAACAGGTCGTTCTCTCCTGCCCCACGACGCCCGAGTCACCTTGCACCTGAGTCCAGACGACCCAGCTTCAGTCCACGGTCATCTTCACTAAATCCCGGACCGAGATCGAACCAGTCAACAATCTCTGTAAATTCAGCCCGATTACCGAATGGCTCGAATCTGAAGCAGCAGGTTCCTCCTCCTGCTGATTTCATCGATCCTCTGAAGGTACTGGAAGACATAATTGGGAGCCCAGAGCAACAAGAAGTCTTGGATGATGGTACCACAGAGAACTTTGCGGAGCTGGAGAGACCGTCTCAGCTCTCTGAAAATGTTGACTTTGATGGGCTAAGCCTGCAAGCTTTCGCTGAGGCTGCGAATGCGGAGACCATGAATGGAAGCTCAGACGATCAACCTATTAGTGCCCAGACAGTCGAGGAATGTGAGTATGTATGACCTTCCGGCATGGCTGTGGGTTTCTTTGCTAAGTCACAGGTTCAGACGAGAGAGAAAAAGACAACTTCGAAGATTTGCACCGATCTATACTGGTATGAAGTAATATGTCCCATCAGATTCCACAAAGGAAGTCTGACTTTGGATCAGGCATGCGACAGCATTCTGAAGTCTGTGGAGGTCTCTTTGACGAGTTTCCAAAGAGACTTGGGAGCTGTCTCCGCAGAAATCGAGACCCTTCAATCTCGTTCGACGGCTCTAAATACTAAGTTAGAGAACCGAAAGGTGGTAGAGAAAATCTTGGGACCGGCTGTGGAGGAGATATCGATTGCCCCCGCAGTGGTGAAGAAGATCTCTGATGGCCCAATCGACTTGACTTGGGTTAGAGCGCTCGAAGAGTTGGAGAAGCGATCCAAAGTCATCGAGGGTAAGATGAAAAGACTTGATAACGTTCTTGCCCTTGCAGATGTGAAGCCTCTTCTAGACGACTTGACCAACAGGGTAAGGAATAGGTTCATCCACTGTCTAGGGCAAGGAATGCTAATACATTTTTCAGGCTGTAGAACGAATACGTGATTTTTTTGTGTCTCAGATCAAGGCTTTGCGGTCGCCTAGTACGAATGCTCAAATCATCCAGCAACAGAATTTTCTCAATTACAAGGATCTGTACGCTTTTCTTGTGAGGCATCATTCTCAACTTGCGGATGAATTGGGCCAAGCTTATATAAATACTATGCGCTGGTACTATTTAAATCATTTCACGCGCTATCGGCATGCTTTGGAAAAGATGCCTCTGATCACCGTCGACAAGACTGATGCGCTGGGTGCTGACCCTACGAACCAAAGAAGTATGCCTATTTTCTAACGAGCACGCATTGCCCTAATTGACCATAAGCTGACTGCGGTAATGTAATTTAATAGCGACTGCAAAATCGTCTCAAGGTTCCCATGATGCTATCATTCTTGGCCGCCGTACGGACATCATTCAGCGGCCAAACCCATCAGCTCTTGGCTCCTACCTGGCCGAAGAATCGAAAACAGCCCACTGCATAGAAACTCCGTTTTACAACTTCAACCTCGCCCTCATCGATAACGTGTCTGCTGAATACTCTTTTCTTACAACTTTCTTTTCCGCCACCACCTTTCACCAAGTCTCTCGTCAGTTCGCCACTATCTTCGACCCTACCTTTGCCCTCGGCCAGTCATTCACAAAACAACTTGTCGAAATATCCTACGACTGTCTGGGAATACTGATCTGTGTGCGTTTGAATCAGCACTTTGCGTTCGAGCTGCAGCGCCGCAAGATTCCTGTCGCAGATGGCTACGTCAACGGCACCAATATGCTGTTGTGGCCCCGTTACCAGCTCGCTATGGATAATCACTGCGATTCGGTACGGCGTGCTGCATCCGGCATATCCGGCCGAAGCACAACCTCTGCGTTGCTGTTGACAAGCGGCGCGGATGCTGCCACGAAGCAATCAACAGCGCCGCACGTCTTGACACAGCGGTTTGGACAGTTTTTGCAGGGGATTCTAGCTCTCAGCAGCGATGCAGGGGATGAAGAACCGGTTGGGAATAGCTTGAACCGACTAAGCGTTGAAGTGGAAGCCTTTCTGTCCAAGATTGCGAAAGGTCTCGGTGCTGGGGCCAAGAGAGAGAGATTCCTAGCGAACAACTACTCTCTGATACTAACCATCATAGGTGATACAAAGGGAAGGTTGGCGGATGAGCAGAGAGAACGTTTTGAGAGCTTGAAAGAGGTTACTGGGAGCTAAGACTCGGGATGGCAAGGTAAGCACGTGGTAGCTGGTAAGCTCATAGCGATCGGTTCTTCCCCACTAGCTTAGCGATTGTACTGTACATGGCTTCAGCTTTTAATTTGACGTGTCCTGCTTTGGCCACATCACTTGCATCGTACGACTGCCAGCGACGTGTTCCGCTATACGGCATTCGTTCTGATCGCCGACCTTGATCCCTCACCGCTCTCACATGGGAACGTAAAAGGAAAGTCGGTGGAGAATGCCTCAGAGGAATTCGAGTTCTGGCAAGGCTGGCAGACATCATTGGCTCGATCATTGCAGGTATCGGGATCCTCCCTGCAGTATGCGGTGCAATGCATTGCAGCATCGTTCTCGACCTTCCACTTTTAACATTGTGGCAATCGGGTCCACAGCATGCATAAAAACGCGCGGTAGCTTTTCCTGCTGCATCATGTGGCATACTCGCCGCCATGTAGGGGTAGGGTATGCTCCAAAGTAGTGGTAGATTCCAGATGCCTCTTATAAATCGCTCGAATGGCTTATCGGGAGTTTCCACCATAGACTCACTACTCCGACGTCTTAAGGTAGGTAGTACTTACATGTACCTTACCACCTTACTTAAGGTACGGAATACTGAGTACTACTTTCGGGCTTGTTTTTCTTTTTATACCTTAGCACGTGCTTAGTAGACTCTAACGAACTACGGAATACAGTACACTGTACCTTACGAGTTACGACTACGGAGTACGAGTCTAAGAGGCGCCCGCACCCGCCCCGCGCGGCGACTGCCCTTATTACAAGTACCTTATGTACATGTATTATTAACATTCACTAAGGTACGAGGGCCCTTACAGGGGTCTTCACTATTCAGACCCTTAAGGCCTTGACCAGTCAAAATCCCCGCGAATCGGCTCGCCCCGCATTAAGCCAATCAAGCACTGTATCGGAAATCATGCAGCACATTCGCGCTGTCGCTCTGTGAACCCAACTATTACTTTACTTTACTTCGTACTCACAAACTCCGAACCAACTCGATCTTTGCTGTTACTTGAACACAGTGACCCTAGAACAACACAACCCCGTCTCCATGGCTACCCCAACTCAAGGGCCGTTGATTGAGCATGACCCCGACGTGAGCAATATCAATGACTATGATCATCACCCATGAACAATTGCTAACATCTGCGTTTAAGCTCTATGATCCAGATGAATCCGACTCAACTCTGGGCGACGATGTGTATTTCGCTCCCGCGATCCTACTCAGGTTATGAGACGACCTGACATATATGGGAACAGATCAAAGTACACCGCGTCCTTAACAAGCAGCATTGAGAAATACCCAATTGAGAATGGCCGCCGGTAAGAACATTGAAGAGCCACAGGTACTGTTTGGGATTTCTGCTAAGTGGTTTCCGATCCAACAGATACCACGCGTGAGTGCTCTGGACTCTACGTCAGCCAAAAGCAATGGAAGATTAATAAAATCGGGCATACAGTTACAAAGATGGAGGTATACGCAACGGGTGTCCCACATAAGAAATAATAGCTTATGTGTAATGTTCGTCCAGGATATGTCATGCCCAACGATGAAGTAAACGATATTTGGTTATATCCTTGCCAGAACAAATCTAAACAGTCTTGCAGCAAGAGCAAGATCGGCTTGACTTGACCCATCAAAAATTTCGCATCCTCCTCGACAACAAGCTTCACCTCGCTCCTATCGGAGAGAAACCGGGGAGGATCCTGGACGTTGGGACAGGAACGGGAATATGGGCAATAGAAATGGGTAATGTCACTGAAGATATGGAATGTTCATCTGACTGACAGGATCCAGGGGATGACTATCCTTCGGCAGAGATTATTGGCACAGATCTGAGCGCTACACAACCTACCTGGCAAGTCTGGACACTGTGTTAACACGAGCCCACGACTGACTAGGCCAGGGTACCCCCCAACGTCAAGTTCGAGATTGACGATTGCGAAGAGCCATGGACTTTCCGTGAGAAATTCGACTACATTCACTGCCGCTACCTAGCGGCCGCCATTAAGGACTGGCCAAGACTGATGCAGCAGACATTTACGCACGTGAGGCCCGGCGGTTGGGTCGAATTTCAAGACTACGATCTGCGCTATTATTCCGAGGACGGCAGTTTCAAACCGGAACACGCTATTCATAGGTGGGCTAAAACTCTATTGCAAGCAAGTCGGGGTGAGCTTTCCCGAAGACTATCATCTCCATTCATCATGATGCTGCTAATGGACTTTGATTACCAGATTTCGGACGTGACCCATCCCCAGGACCGAGCTTGGAAGGTTGGATGAAAGACGCTGGATTTCAAAACGTCAAAGCCGAGAGATACAAGCTACCCATCGGTCCTTGGCCCAAAGACAAGCATTTGGTGGGTCCCGATCCGAGCTGGCAACCTCTAAAGCGGAGGAAGATTGTCGTTCAATAGAAGAGGCTGACAAACTCTAGAAAACCGTTGGATCCTGGAACCTGGTACAAGTCGAGGACGGATTGGAAGGTTTCACTATGCGTCTGTACACGCAACTGCTGGGTTGGAAAACCGAGGAGGTGCAAGTCCTCCTTGCAAATGTCCGCAAGGACCTCCGTGATCCCAAGATCCACGCCCAATTCGAGTTGTGAGTCTTTCCCCTTCACATTCCCCACTAAAAACTTGCATTCCCCAATCAGTACCTAACAACACCACCCCACCAGTTTCGTCGCCTACGGCCAGAAGCCTCCAGGCCCTTCCGCCCCGAGCAGCGATTGAGGCCTCACAACGGTATCAACGACGACTAACGACGGTACAAAACTTGCGACATATTCTAACATTCTGTTGCTAGCGAGCGAGTCTGTTTACTTGAGCGGTTCAGGCGGATACCAGTCGTGACGATGTGCTTTTGATGTACTCTTGTCTACTTTAGGAAAGGTTGGCTACTTGGGAATTTGATGAGTTTTGACGGAGGTGTTTTTGAGGTTGTGAGTGCATGGTTGTGTTCTCGCTCACGTCCCTCGGTTCTTGACCCACGAAGTCTAAAAACTCCGCGTCCTATTCCAAAACGCATTTCCATCACCGCACCCTCCCCTTGTCAACCCATCTCATCCACCCCTTCCCCTTCCCCTTCCTTCCCTTCCCCTCCCCTCCCCACCCCCCCCCAACCAACCCATCCACACCAAAAACCCCGCTACTACCACTCCCACCCTCACTCCCTCCCACTTCCACCACCCAACTCCGCAGGTTTTTATTAGGATTTGACGAATTTCCCGTTTTTGCAGGCTGAGCGTGTTTCGGTTTTTTGGAGGATTGGTTGATGTGGGGGATGGATGTGGGGGATGGATGGATGGGAAGGGCGGAGGGCTGGGGCATTTTGTGTGTGTGTGTGTGTGTACAGAGGTCATGGAGACGGGCGGGAGAGGCTTTGGTTGGGGTTGGGGTGGGGGAGGGGAGCGAATGCTGGGTGGGTATTTGAGTTACTGTCATACGATGCGTATAAGGGTCTACCAAAAAAAAAAAAAGAAAGACAAGAGCGGAAATAGCACTCTTTAAACACCCCTTCTCTAAATCCCCAACAAAGCTCTAACCATCTTCTCTCCCTCCCCCTTCTCCCCATCACCCCCATCCACAGGTTTCGCAACCGGACTCCCGAACCTGCACCCATTAGTAAAGTAGCTTTATGACCAAGGAGCAGGATTCAAACTTACGCGAAAAACAATATCTTAATCGCCACCGCCAACCCCGCATGCAACACCACCATCGCAATCACCAACACCCTCGCCACCTTCGCCTCCGTCACACTAACCACCGGCCACAGGTTCCGAACCAGAAACACCGTCGAGAACGCAAACCCCAGCGCCACAAACACGTAGTTGAGCGCCGTCACCGGACTCCAGCTGATCAGCGCCACAGGGATCCATATCACATTCGCATACCCATACAGCGCCCAGCACTCCACCAAGCTCGCCCCCTCTCCCCCGCCAGCAGCGCTGAACCACTTCAGCGCGCCCCACAGCGCGATCGGAATCACCCCCGTGTACCCATACACCAGCCCCGCGGCTCCGCTCAGCAAGCTGAAATCGTACTGGAAGTGCTCGTCGCCGTGCAGCGCCAGATACTGACTTATCGTGCCGGTCAGGAACAGGATGAACACGACCGTGGTGGCGATCCAGAACGGGCCGTAGAGGTCCGGGTTGTCGTCTAGGATGTCGAGGAAGGGCTGGCGCGGGTAGAGGGCGGAGGAGCAGCGGCGGAGGACGGAGGTGGTGTCGACGTCGAAAAATTGGGCGTAGAAGGAGAGGGTCCAGAGGAGGCGTTTGGAAGGGGGGTGGGAGGAGTCGGGGTGGGTGGTGGTGTCTGGGGGGATTTTGTTGTTACGCGGGTTGGGGGGGTCGGCGAAGTCTGTGTGGTTGGGTGGTTAGTGGATGGGGTGCGGGTGGGGATGGGGAGGGGCGGGGTACTGGAGGAGTGGAATTCGAGGTCTTCTTGGAGGTCAGTGTGGCCTAGGTCGCCCTGGGAAGGGGGGTTAGTGGAGGTGAAGTGGAATGGAGGAGGTTTCGGGACTGACTTCTGCGTCGACGTCTACTACGACGTCATAGCCTCGGTTGGCCATTATGGGTGAGATGATATCAAGCCAATTCCGTTGAGGGTTGGGGAAGCTCTAGGTGTCGTGTCGGAGCTGTGCTGTAATCTTACGAAGACAGCTTTTAGCGCAGTCGGCTAAAGTTGCTTATGCCGATTGTCAGTACTTTGTGTGGACTTCTGTACGATTGAGATCTGCGTTCTACATGGGAATCAAGACTCAATGTTAGATTTTGTTGTTACATCGAATCCTGCTCTGAACAGAAAACTTGGGAACATCTTAATTGTATGTTGTCGAAGACACGCCCTGAGGCGAAGGTGCGTGGAAGAGCGAAGAAGGATGCAGGGGCGCGATTGGGAGTCGAAGGCTCAAGAAGCATACGCAGAGGGGCTTACTGAAGAAAGCAATTACTTAAGAGGAGGATCCGAAGTCTAAGGTAGAAGCAATCGGGTCTCTTCAATTGGCTTGGGAATTTATGGGAATGTCACAGTGCAATAGGGACAGACAGGCTGTGACCATATAGACCTAGAGAGATGTGAAAGATTTACGCAACGTTGCAGAAATCAGGAGCTATTTTCCAAGTAACAGGGTAGGGTGCTGAATGAGCGATATCTTTGCAGAAAGAAAGGAAGCGTGTTTGAGAGTCTAAGAACAGCCTAGGATGTGAAAGTTCCGTGAAGGGTTGGGATTGAATCCATCGTCACTCGGTGGTAATTGCATTGATGATCAATAGGCCGGGAAACACTGTGCAGAGTGATGAAGAGAGATCTGCGTCTGGGGACGAGACACCGGGGATAAGATCTTGCTTTTTCCTAGGACTGACATCGTGTCACAGTACAGGAGACTTCAATAACGCCCTGTTACCCTGAAACTCTCCCACACCCTTCGTAGACCAAGACCCTGCAAACCCTGGATGCCATTTCGCCTTAGCCAAAAAGAAAGAACACCAACTAATACTGCTAAGCCAATCCTACCAGCAGGGCGTCTGTAGTTCCACAATACGGCTTTTGCTCTTTCAAGCTGTTCCTGCCTTTTTAATTGTGCAGCCTGCTTTGCAAAAAACTCTTCGCCATCTTGAAGCGTCTGCTTGCGAATGTATTCCCGTGTGGTCTTCAACACGCTAAAGGGTGAGATCTTCGGCCAGGCTCCGAAGGGCAAGAGCTCCGGTGGATGTTCGGTAAACAATGTCATCGTTCGTGATATCAGAGCTTCCAAATCTAAAGGCTTTGGCAACTTGGACAGCACTGAGTGCAGCATCTCCGGTTCGTCGGCTGGGATCTCGAAAAGCTCTTCTCGTCTCGAAAGGATTATGACAGCAAAGAAGTACACTGATACCACCGCCTCCTGGGCTAATAAGAAGTCAAATAGTCGAGCTATGTCGCCATATTCCTGGATGTCATGGGCATACAACGTAAGCGTTGCCGCCAGGGCAAAGAAAGGCTGGGTCTGTGATAGGTGTTGGCATAGCTTGGCGTCTGTAGCGTTGAGGATTGCGGGTAGTAGTTGGAGATGGGCGAGAGAAGGTGATAAGGACGGAAGCATGAAGTCGCGGATTCGTAGGAGAGAGAGATGAGCTACCGCGGCTGGAGCCAAGCCTTGGCCAAGGACAAGGAGGAAGACCTGAGCGATGTCATGGAAGCCTTGGAAGTAGGAGAGTTGAGGGTGCTCTCGGAGAACTTGAGTTATCACGTCTGACAGCTGCTGTTTTCGGCGTTCGAGTTGCTGAGAGGACTCATCTAGCTGGCGTTAAAACCTTACATCCACAGTATGCGTTAAGAAGTCTTGACTCACTCTTCGGATAGTAGATAAAAGATCTATTCACATCAAGCTCAACTTGATCTTCATCTTTATGTCGTGCTAGCTCTCGCCATCTTTGCGGTCGCCCGTCTTGGTCGCTTGTCTCTATCTCGAAACCCAGCAGTAATGGCCCTGGATGCAAGTTGAGCGTTATCCGTTCTCAAGGTTCCCCATAGACGTACAGGCTACACGACGTACCTCATCATCTACCAAGCCATCGTTTAAGGTAGCTAGTGTGCCTAGATGATCGCCCTCGCAGGCTTCTTTGCAGGCGACTAGGATGCGTGAGACTTTTGCGCATCCTGCAGGTGATAGACGCTTTCCCCGCCAACCATCATACGGTAGATCACTGGAGGAGGCGGCTTTGATGCGAAGATCATTCTTCACGGAATCCACGACCACGTCCTCCTCCAGCAAGCCCATTTCATGGATCGGTAAGCAGGCTATGACTGGTGTCTCGGCAAATAGCTACGAAAACGTGGATTGCCGCATGGACACCCAAGGGATCCGGCCACGGCCTCCCGGAAGTAGGGCTTCTGACCTGATAAAGCCGAAGCAAGGGATAATCAAACTCGTATTGATATCTTATCTTTAGCTTTTGTCTGCATCTTTTAATTCCAAATTCTTGCGGCCATCGGTCAGTGCCAACCCAAGGTTGTTCTTGAATGGCAAGAAATGATTATGATAGATTGAAGTAGATACGGAGAGTAGATACCTACCGAAGACGGCAGATTCCGTTAATATATTGACTAAGCAAGCGACTACAGCCAACCACGAAACCTTGAAAGCTCTTCGTACTCCCACAAAGCTTTACACTAGATAACATATGCCGATGATATGATTTCACACCGCCAAAAGAAACTTCAATCAAGGTCTGGTAATCGTGCATGCACCAGAAGCTTAATCGTTAAGCTTGCACCTTCTGTTCTGCGTCTCAGCCTGACGCATGAAGTTCCGGCAATCAAGATCTACCTCGAGCCCAGGATCGCCAACCTCATGTAGCTCGGAAAGCTCATAAGGAGTTGTCTTTCTGATTGGCTTGGTATTTCTCATGATCCCGTTGATAAACCCTTCTGGTTCCCTGTTTTAGTGTGTTGCATGAACCCAGATTGAAGCTGCGGACGGGAGTGGTTCATCGTTGGAAGCCTTCCAGCCAAAAGTCATCACTCTGCATTCGCCTTTAGACCTGCCCTCTTTCCTTCGTCCGTCGACGGCAATTGAACTAATCCGATTGGCTCCTCCAACCTGCACCCGCAGCATTCGCTGTTCGATTTCAACTGCTACGCGACTGCTGTTTCGTATGAGAAAAGTCAGAGCCGAATGGTGTTCCATTATCGTTTGTTTGAGTTACAAATTACTTTGTTAGTGCGTATCCACTCTAAATAGGCATCTTCCTTTCATGAGAGTTTATATGTGCACCAAGATGCCTTGATACAGGGCTACCTTGGAATATTTATATCCGACGGTTTCCGACTCGAGTCTTCGTGGCATGCGCCTTTGCGCAATTTCTTGTTCATAATAGTGCTCATGGCCTCTTTGTTAGCTGTCACTACTTGACTCTTGAGTCCCTGGATTGTCAAGCCAGGGTCACTCTGGAAATGTCAGTGCAGACTAGAGTTCTTGTCAATAATCAGTGGGCCACAAGAACCGTCGATATAAATCAGATCATGGCTGGAAATAGAGATCCAGTGGGAAAGCAGAAGCCTAGTACTAACGAGACATTGAGCGCTCTGAAGCCACCAGCGTTAGGACTTCTGACACAGACGTTGGTAAAGAGTCCTGTTGTGAAGTATATAATCCCAGCTCGGATACGACATCAGAAGTACAACGATGTGCTGCTTATCTACAATAATTATGTTGAAATCAAGGAGGTCGTTACTCAGGGTTACCTACCGGATCTATCGGTTAAGCTACGTGATATTGCCGTCAAGATGGACTTCGATTCACCGATCCGAGCCGCTAGGGTCTTCGGCTCTCCCAGGAAAATCACTGCTTCGGTACAAGAACCTACAGGCATCGACACCATCGTCAAGAAGGAGCAACTACCATCGAGAGACGACAGTGACGAATACCATGTAGGCGTCCCACCTCAGATCCTCATCCTGAGTCTGGAATCAAAGAAGCTAGTGTTCCTCCTGGCTTTCCAGGATGCTTCAGGTGCTGTGCATTTCCTTTCCAGTGAAAGGGTGCTGCCGTCGCAGGCCGAGCACAACAGGCAGCTCGGCGAATATATTGCCGTGGATCCAAGGTAAGTCAACCATGTGAATTCGTCAAACGAAGACACTCATATTTTCAGGTCTCGAGCCATGGCAGTTGCTGCTTGGGAGGGATCACTCACTCTTTACGCTCTGAAATCCATGGACCAACTGAAAGAAGGGATTGAATCCGGAGGAAAGCTACTGGGTGATCGATTCCTGCCCATCAAGACTGTATGTACGTCTAGTAAGGCAAAGATGGGCAGGTTAAAACGCTGACGGATTCTCTAAGGAGAGGCACCTCCAGGTCGAAGGGACGATCCTGAAGATGGAATTTCTCCATCCTCAAAAGGGCGACGATGACCATATAGTACTACTGCTCATCGTGTCTAAAGATGGAACGACGGCTTTGATATGGTACGATTGGGATGCTTCGAAGACCGATCTACCCGACATTCCCATGAAGCCTCTCCGTCGGCGTATTGCCCAAGCGGAACAAATACCACTCCTACTCATTCCTCTCACAATGTCGAGTGCATTCATGCTGATATGTGAGACACGAATCACAGTCTACAAAGGTATTCTTACTGGTAGTGTGGAAGCTTATCAGCAAGATACTCTTGAGCACATGGAATCTCCCGAAGAGCCCGGCAGCTCCAAGAGATTACCGCTCTGGACCCAATGGGCAAGACCGATGAGAGGAAAGGAACACATGTCGAATAACCAGGACGATGTCTACCTTTGCCGTGAGGATGGCGTAGTGCGCTATTTACGTATCGATGACAGTCTCCCGCAGATGATTGATAGTTCGCACGGGGCAGGTATTCTCAAGGTCAACATTGATACAGCGTTTGCAAGCATCGATCTTGGCGTTCATCACACCGACCTTTTGGCGGTAGGAGGAAACCTCTGCAACGGAGGGCTTTGGACCTTTCCACCTCGTAAACCCCCTTTCCAAAAGGTCATGATTCCTAACTGGACACCTTTGATCGATTACACAACAGCGCATATTTCCCACAGCATGCCAAACGCGCTTGGGCGCCCGGATCGCACAGATACTTCTCCAATCAATCACTCACGAATATTTGCATGCACCGGCAAAGGAGCCAGACACGGAGCCATTACTGAAGTGAGATATGGCGTAGAGGCAGCGAAAGTGGGTCCTACTATAGAAATTGGGGATATCAACGAAGGTGGCGTACTACAAATCTGGGCATTAGACGACCCTTCCGGCGCCGGGACCTATCTCATGCTTGCTCGTCCCACCGTCACCTCACTCCTATTCATAGCCCCGGACGCTACGGAGCTTGAGGAGGTAGAGGACGACTTTGGTATCGATTTGTATGCCCGGACTATAGCTGCAGGCATTACTGCACATGGCCTTCTGGTTCAGGTCACGGAAAAATCAATCAGTGCCACTTCACCTGGAACGCATCCGCCCCGGTTCGAATCACATTGTCATGGCGAACGCATCGTAGCCGCTTCTATCCAAAGGGTCCAAGGTAACGAGTCGGTGCTATTGACAGCTGTGCAGGATGACCAGGGTTGTCATCTGCATCACGGATACTTTGCTCCTGATGAATCCCGAACAGTCTTCAAACAGCTGGGAGAGTCGTTTCTTCTTCCTTCCGAGCCGTCTTGTATATCAATACAGTGGATTTGGGGCCAGTTATTCGCCTTTATCGCCACAACCGTAGGGACGATTCAGGTCTTTTGCGCAGACCTTGGCTCCAGCTTTTCGCCGGTATATGAATATACCTTTGAGGGTCAGTTTGCAGTCTGTGATAGCATCGCCATTATCACATTGTGCACAGACTCCATGCACCTTCCAGACCACATTCTTGTCTGTGGTCTTCGCAATGGCGCTGTGCAAACCCTCTACTTTCGGAAGTTGAAGCCCTCGGGTAAGTAAATACTGACAGAAATTTGGGAACTATCTCGCTAACAGCATCTTGCAGATGACGGGTCCTTAACATTATGTGAGACACTGAATATTGGTAGTACATCCGTTTCGGTGGCGACAGATAAAACAAAGGCCAGCAGAGCCATTGTCATCTGTGAGCATCAGATGTACACACTTGAGTATCCTTCCAAATTCTCTGAAAAGGCCCCTGCTACGCTGAACAAAATCTATTTTACTGGTCACGACTTACCGGGTCTCCAGCAGAACAGTATGACTCCGTTCACTCAGACTGACCCTGTCGATTTTGATGGGTCAACGACAGGAGCAATCTATTTCCTTGTAGAGAGCCAGCTTTATATGGCCCATCTCGAACGAGAACCTCACCCAATTCCCCGCCATTTACCCGTCGAAGGTAGTCCAGCAAAGATTATATACTCGAGTTATTTCAAGAAGCTCATTGCATTATACATCAAAATTGTTATCACACAGCCTAGGCAGACTAACGGACACCATCTAAGAGCGGCACAACGTTCGCTACGGCCCGTTATCAGTTTCTTAGATCCTAACAACGACCCAATCGAACATGATCCTGATGATATTGATGATAGAGGGGCCCGAACTCTCAGGGAGTGCGAACCTGGGGAAAAGGTCCTTGGCATGGTGGAATGGTTCCCTCTGGAAGAAGACGATAAAGCGTATCCCCTGCTTGTGCTTAACACGTTGGTCAAACAGCATAGTCATGCTGCTTCTGGACGGCTCCTACTATTTGCCATCAGACAAGGATTCAACGGCGAGGTCACATTGGAAAGCAAGAAAGGCCTTGACTTTGAGTCTCCAGTCTATACGGTAGCACCTTACGGTAGGAGCTCACTAATCTATTGTTGTGGTAATGATTTAGTACTCCGCAAGCTAGTCATGAACGCTTCAAAAAGATGGAACGAGCCTGTCAAGTATGCGATGAAATCACCAGCAGCACATATATCGGTCCACGCGCACGAAGTGTATGTTACAACAACCAAAGATTCTTTGTTGATATTCAAGATTGAAGATGGCAACATTGTTTTCCAATTCGGCGATCAAGTCGCCCGAAACGGACTTCATCACCTGGAAGTGCCTGACCATTCCCTGACCCTTGTATCCGGAATGGACTGCACAGTTGCGGGTCTATGGAAACCTCCCAGGCCAAGAATTGACAACTCAACGTGTACTGTATTCCAAGCAGTACTACCAGGGTCTATAATGCGGTTCCGCCGTATCACACGAGCGGGCTGGTATCGTGAATCTTTGCCTCTTTCTACATCGAGAGATTTCGAAGTGACGTCCTCTTTACCCAAATCTGGCTTTAGTGCGTCCAAACCGCACAAAGACCAGGGCAGCAAAGATCACACCGCCGAAAAAAGCAAAGCTATAATAGGCGCCAGTGCTGACGGCACCCTATATCAATTCGATGTTGTTGATGAGCCATCGTGGAGGTTGTTACGCTACATCCAGAATATGGCGATGCAAGACCCAACTGTATGTCCTTTCCACGACAAGTTCCACCATCGAAATGTTGAGCCATCAACATCGAAGAAGCAATACATGCAAATCAACGGCGACATTTTGTATCGATTGCTCCATCAGGGCGGTGAGGCACTATTGGGAGACATGCTCGATTGTGGTGGGGAAGATCGACTGCAAGATATGATGGACCTCGATTCTGGAGGCGAAGAAGGCGACGAGAACAGAGTATCGGGCTCTCAAAATGCATCAGCGAGAAGGGAAAGGTTCAAGGAGCTTATTGCGGACGTCGCGGAATTGGCCGATGGGAAAAGAGACATAGCAGCGGTAGTGCAATGGATGAGGTTCATGCTGCTGAGAGCTTTGTGACTTGTCACAGAATATTATAGCACATCTTTTAAGATCCTCTATGTATAACGGCTTCTTTCATGTTCATTTGACGTTTGGGGCGTGGTGAGCATTTGACGATTGGATCACAGCAGAACATTCAGCACGGTCGAGAAGGAGTGCTTCAAACAGGGTTCGGCTTAGAGGTTTATGTAGAACATATTGCAAGAAGATGGCTCTCCTTTCCTGACCTTCCCACGCAAAATAACGTGTTCAAAGGACCTGACGAGTAGAACAGACTGCAGCGGATACATCCAATATATCAAAGATCACACATGTCCATGAAATGAAAAATTTAAGACCATGCGCGGCAACATCAGATAACCACCAAGAACCTTCTTTCCCCATGCAAGGTAAATATTCGTGTACTTGTCGACGAGCCATCCTTTGCAAGGACAAGAATCTTCAGACTTTGTTCCACCCCTGGTTCTGCACTTACGATATCCCTTTAACCGCCACAAGGTCGGCCACCCCTATGATCTACAATGCTCGTAGGGGGACCCCACCAATGACTAAGCATACGAACATCTATTTTGATTCGGCGAGTCGGCGACAGCGCGGTTTATTAAGCACCCGAACCCCATCTGGTCAAGCTGCTACCAAATTTGGCCTAGCTGTTAATCAAAGGGGGTGGCCGACCTTGTGGCGGTTAAAGGGATAACTCAACAAGAGCCTACAACAATAAAGAACAACGTTAACTCACGGACCAGAACGTCTGCGCTCTCGTCGCAATACCTAATCATACTAAACAACAACATATCATAGGATAGCATGCATTCACCCTTTAAATAGCGCTTGGAATGCGTGGAAGTGGTTGAAAGAGATCATTCGCTCCTGACTCACGGTCGCCAAATTCTAAAATTCGATAAAGTACGCTAGTGTAAGGCAATCGATAACGCACTCGCCACGCTTAAATCCGGAAATATTAGAACGATCGTTGAATCCGCAGTGTGATGTGGACCAAGCAGCTTTGACCGATGTCCAGCTGTTTTGCCTTGGTCGAGCTAGACTCAAAGGATACATACCTATCTTCGGGAATACGCAAAGGAGGCGTTCAAGATGGCACCCAAGAAGAAAGGCAACAAGAAGGGAGATGATGACTGGGAGGCAGATCTAGGAGAAATCGTAGATCCGATTGCGGCCGCAACGCAGGAAGCGAAGGATGCAGACGCCGCTCAGGACGAGGAAGGGGAGGCTGCCGGTGGAGGAGGTGGACTACTAGCTGCACTGAAGAAGAACAAGAGCAAGAAGCAGAAGAAAGGCAAGGCCGTGGAAGAGGACTACGTGGAGGGTGAAGATATACCTGGGACAAACGGAGTTAACGGTCATACGGAGCCTAATGGTATTGAGGACCTCGCAGCGAAGGCGCCGGAAGAGGCTACTACGGATGATCTTTTTGCAGCACCAGCTACGAAGGGGAAGGGCGGCAAGGGGAAACAAGGTAAATCAGAGGCAGCGCCAAAGGAAGATGGCGATGATTTGGAGGAAGACGGAGGAACGTTGAAGAGTAGAAAAGAAAAGGAGAAAGAGAAGAAAGAGAGAGAGAAGCAGCGGAAGAAGGAGCAGGTATGCTGAACACATTATGCACACTTAAATCTCCTCCGTTGGACTAACCTAGTTGTCAACTTATCTAGGCAGCTAAGAAGGCCTCGGAGAAGAAGACAGCAGCTCCTGTACCAACGCCAGCCGCCAGAGCAGAACCAATCAAGCCTGTCGATGAAGCCAAGCCGGAATCCACGCCAACTGTCGGTGTGGACAAGGCGGGCAAGAAGAAATTACCAGGTGCTCTAGCAGCTCTCAAGAAGCAACAAGAAGCTTTAAGGCAGCAGCAGGAAGTAGAGGCACGGTTAGCGGCCGAGGAGAAAGCGCGCATAGAAGAGGAGGAGCGATTGGCCGCAGAAGAAGAAAAGAGCAAGGAGGAAGCTAGGGTAAGGAGGAAGGAGAAGGAGAAGGAAAAAAAGGAACAACTGAAGAAAGAGGGCAAGCTACTTACCAAAGCCCAGAAAGAAGCGAACCAAAGAAACGAACTGAAGAGACAGCAAATGCTGGCTGCTGGTGGTAAAGTTGCTGGCCTGGAGGAACCTGCTGAAAAGAAGAAACCAATATACGATAACAAGAAGAAGAAGGGACTGAAAAAACCAGGTGAGGATGCTAGGTTGGAAGAGGAAAAATCAGCAGCGGAGGCCGATGCTCGACGTCAGGCTGAGCAAGAGGAAAGACTAAGGCTAGAAGAAGAGGAGAAAGCAAAGGCCGAAGCTGCAGCGGCGGCCGCGCTTGAGAAAGAACCTGACAGTGACCCAAATGTCAAGGAGAGTTGGGATGCAGAATCCGACGAGGAAGGCACAGAGCCAACACCAAAAACTAGTATATTACAAGAACTTATTGCCGCGCAAGTTGAACCGACAGAACGAGCTGTGGCCAAACCACAGAATAAACAGCCTGTCAATGGCGTGGAGTCGGATTCAAGCTCGGAGTCGGATTCTTCTGAGACCGAGACCAAGACCGCCACCCAGCGAGCGATTGCACAGAAGAAAGTAGAAGCTGCCGAGAGAAGAAAGAAGCAACATGAGGACGCCTTGGCTGCTCGATCAAAAGACAATCTTCGCTCCCCAATTTGCTGTATTTTAGGTCACGTTGATACCGGTAAGACTAAGATCCTCGATAAAATACGGCAGACGAACGTTCAAGAAGGAGAGGCTGGGGGCATTACGCAACAGATTGGTGCTACATATTTCCCTCTAGAAGCTCTGCAGGCCAAAACCCAAGTGGTCAACAAGGATGGGTCCTTTGAATTCAAGGTACCTGGTCTTCTAGTCATCGACACTCCCGGTCACGAATCTTTTACGAACCTTCGTTCTCGTGGATCATCTCTGTGTAACATCGCGGTTCTCGTGGTTGATATTATGCACGGGCTAGAACCCCAAACACTAGAGTCTATGAGGTTACTCCGTGATCGCAAAACACCTTTCATCGTTGCTCTTAACAAGATAGATCGTCTCTACGGCTGGAAGAAGATAGACAATAACGGATTCCAAGAAAGCATGGCGATGCAAAATAAAGGAGTTCAAAACGAGTTTCGTGATCGTCTGGAAAGGACCAAGGTTGCATTCGCCGAGCAGGGATTCAATGCTGAACTGTATTCCGAGAACAAGTCGATGGCGAAGAATGTGTCACTGGTCCCTACGTCAGCGCATACTGGCGAAGGGATACCAGATCTATTAAAGTTACTACTTACTTTGACCCAAGAACGGATGACAAACAAGCTTATGTATCTGTCAGAGGTAGAATGCACTGTACTTGAGGTCAAGGTCATTGAAGGCCTCGGCACCACGATTGATGTGGTGTTATCGAACGGTATCTTACGGGAAGGCGATCGAATAGTGCTCTGCGGGCTTAATGGAGCCATCTCCACCAACATACGGGCCTTACTCACCCCAGCACCATTGAAAGAACTTCGAATCAAATCACAGTATGTCCATAACCAGGAAGTCAAAGCTTCTCTTGGTGTCAAGATCGCCGCCAATGACCTAGAACATGCCATCGCAGGCTCACGACTGCTGGTCGTTGGTCCTGAAGATGATGAGGAAGATCTCGAAGAAGAAGTGATGTCTGATATTGAGAACCTCCTTGGTAAAGTGTCGAAGACTGGCCGTGGTGTCAGTGTTCAAGCGTCTACTCTCGGCTCTCTTGAAGCCCTTCTTGAATTCCTCAAAGTCTCTAAAATCCCCGTGGCGAATATCTCTATCGGACCCGTCTACAAGCGAGACGTCATGTCCGCAGGTGTCATGCTTGAAAAAGCCAAGGAGTATGCCGTCATGCTCTGCTTCGATGTTAAGGTGGACAAGGAAGCGCAGGCGTACGCGGATGAAGTTGGCGTCAAGATCTTCACCGCAGATATCATCTACCATCTCTTTGATGACTTCAGCAAGCACATGGCTCAATTGGCAGAGCAAAAGAAAGAAGACAGCAAGCTGCTTGCAGTCTTTCCTTGTGTGCTCACACCGGTGGCTGTCTTCAACAAGAAGGACCCCATTGTCGTGGGCGTCGACGTCACGGAAGGCAATCTCAGACTCCTCACCCCTATCGCCGCCGTCCGAACAAACCCCATCACCAACGTCAAAGAAATCGTCAGTTTAGGCAGAGTGTAAGTCACCCCTTAGTCCAGAATCCGCACTTTCATTTTCTCCCCCCAAAAAGGCCAAGCTAACAGAACCCCACCCCACAGCCAATCCATCGAGCGCGACCACAAACAAATCCCCATCTGCAAAAGAGGTCAGCCCTCCGTCGCCGTCAAGATCGAAGGCCCCAACCAGCCCACGTACGGCCGCCACCTAGAAGAGAAAGACATGCTGTACTCGCTCATATCCCGGCAGAGCATCGACACCCTCAAGGAGTATTACCGGGCGGACGTCACTAACGAGGAGTGGACGCTTGTGAAGAAGTTGAAGGGCCTGTTTGATGTTCCTTGAGCGGAGGCTAGAGATGTGAGGGATTTATCAATGAGGCGTATTTTGTAGATGAATAGGGTTGGACGTGGCATTTAGCTGTACCTTTGGGGGATCCTTTCCTCTCCGCTTTAGGGTCAGGATGGCATCAAAACGATACGCTTGCTGAGTACAGGTGTTGTGGTTACATGAGTGAATTGGTTCTGATAGTCGGCCAGACAGCCATCGAGCGTCTTGTGCGGTTCTCACGTTGTTTTTTTACCCAAATTGGGCCGCGTATGTGCATTATCCCCTCGACCGCTCCGTTACCCACCTCCTTTCTTTTTTATCCAACCAGTAACACCATGACCACCCGAGCAGCAAGTTTTACAGACTTCTCTGATCCATAACATCGCACTCACTCAAGATCTCATCCTTTTGCTTCGTGCCCTACCGCAATATAAAATGAGTTTGCAATTTCATTAATTGAACGTATGAGCCAAAGACCAAGCAAGCCGCGTCGTCACCCCCGAAAAGTAAATTGCATAGATGATTAGATGTATCATATTTTGGGAGTATACACCATCTCCACACAGAGCCCCAAGTCTCGCATTTATGAAAGTGGTCCTATGTACATATCATTCAACCTTATCCGGCTTGTATAACGCCGGACACCACTCTCCCTATTGCTCATCACTTAATCCCACAGTTCCCTCAATACCTCCTCAGCACACTCGTCTGCAAGTCATCCTCTACCTTGGGCATATTCCTGACGACTTGCAGGGTCCTTGGCGCCACCGTCCTCAGCTGCTCCAACAAATTGCTGGTCGAAGATTGGGCATCCATGTAGGCCCCTGCCAAGTATACCAACGTACGGTAACTGGGCATACGCCTGTTTGGCTCCAAGCGCGAGGGTGTCATAGTTCGGAACCGGCTTTTGATGGTCCACGTGCCGCCAAAGGATTCCCATCCGGGCCAGCCGTATATGAGTTCCCGCTCGCACACTTCGTAAGCGAGGAGCCCGTGGTCATTGCGGACGAGTGCCTGGATATAGATGTTCCAGGAGTTGCTAGTGAGGGCATAACCAGAGTTGTGAAGGTCATCGACAGTGGCGGTGATGTCATTAATGCGGTGCTGAGCTTCAAGGGATTTAAAATAGTGCAGCAAGGGAGTGTTCAGAATGAAGCGGCGGGATGGGAGCACCCATCCCGGTTCGGAAAGATCAGAGGCTGTGGAGCGGCGAGCGAGTTTTTCGGCTTTGTCAAGGGCGAGGTACCAGCACCGTTCGACTTCTTCGTGATCGTTGGCACTGTGGTGGGCGACCATCAAGGCGCTGAGCATTTTCATAGGGGGACTGAGCTCGACGTTTTGGCGGAAGCTCTGGGCGGTGGCGGTGTAGCGGTCATAGAGCTCGGAGACTTTAGCAAATGCATTTTCGCGGCCGTAAAGAAAGATCAGATAGGAGAAATAAGAGGATGAGAAGGCCTCGTCGAGTCGGTCTACACCGAAGAATTTGACGGGTCCACTCCCTGCAAGCTCCATTGGATCCATGTCTGCAAGCGTCTGGTCAAGGACCTCCTGGGCACGACTCAACTCAAGCTGCTTGCCTTCCGTACCTTCCGATTTGGCCTTCTGCATGTCGACACCGGCAGCTGCTCTCAAAACCGCATTCTGAGTGCTTGGAACGGGCTTTATATTACGCTTCAACATATGGTTGTAAAGGTCAAAGACGACGCTATAATTTCGGACCGCGAGGAAGCCGCCCATTACTATTGCATAGTGGATGGGACTTGTACGGATCTTGGATCGAGGCATGACGACCTTCAATATCTTTCTTGCTGCATCGGGTTGTTTAACAATTACCAGACTCTGCATCAGCGCTGCATAGGTCATGTTGTCGAAAGGCACATCAGCTTCTTGCATGCGCCTATGTATCTCTGAAACTTTCCCCACATCTTGACGCATCGCGTAGGCAGTGATTAGAATGTTCCACATGCGAGTCCGCGGTCCTTCCAAGTCCATGTGCAGAGCGTCCTCGGCAATTTTCCGTGCTTCGGCTAACTGATCATTGTTGGTTTGGGCCAAAACTAGGTGATCTATCATTGCAACTGGTACTTTGACATTGTCCGACTTAGACTGCTGATAAAGGCCTGCTACGGCTTCAAAGTCGCCCCGCTTCGCATACATAGCCATCATAGCGGTATAAGTACGACTATTCGGTTTCAAGTTGGTTTCAGCTAGCTTGTTGAACCAGGTCAAGGCGCCGTCGTAGTCACCGACACGAGCAAATGAGGCAATGACTAAGTTCCAAGATTCAAGGTCAGGCGCAAAACCATACTCGTCCTGCAAGCTTTGGAAGACTTGGACGGCCTTTTCAACTTGACCACGCTGAAAGTAGACGTATATTAGCGAGTGAAACAGTTTGGGGTTTTGAGGAATCCCGAAACGAGTCCGAAATTCCTGGAACAAATCAAAGACGGCTTCGCTATTGCCCTGTCGAGCTAATTGATGTATGATTAACTTTAAAGCCCAGGCGGTGGGACCGCCATGATAATTCCGATAGTCTTCGAGCATCATAAACATTCCTGTCGGACTGCGGATTACACAAAGCCGGAATAGGATTGCTCTCATGATACCTAGGCTAGGTATTACTGCCTCAGTATTTCGCATTTCTCGGTAAAGCTGGATCGCAGCACGCCCATGTTCAAGACTATCAATTGATAGAAGCTGGAAGATTGCTGTTCCATACATTTCAAGCCGCGGCATCTTCAACGCTTTGGCCTTCTCAAAAAGCTCTTTGTGCCGTTTGAGGTCGAAGATTGTTCCACGGATGTTGTATGAGCGCAGAATGAGCTGCAAAGCAAAGCCACGAGACGCAACAGCGGCGTTCTGGCTTGCGGTCTCTGCAGCGTGGATTCCAAACTCAGCTGCCGACACTGCCTTATCCATCAGCTCGTGGAGGGGTATGGCATCGACTCCCGTCCATATATCAGGGCGCTCGAAATACATCTGCTTGTGTGACCAATATCTGTGCCAAGTCTCGATTGCTGGTTGCCATAGCGCTCGCTGGACGGTGTAACGCAATATTGCCGAAGTCCCGATAGAGCCTTGTATTCGCGATAGAGCTTCACCATGAAGTCCGAGAGCCATCTCTAAGTCGTTTTGGCTAAGGGCAGCGGTCACAGCATGGCTGTAGTGGATTGCCCGACGCTCGTGAACTGGTATTCTGGCGAATAGCAGTAATGATCTCTCGATATCGATCTTGTTTCCCGACGTGCTTAAGCATCGAAGCAGTCTTATTAGCTCTGCCGGAGCCAGCCTCAGCGACAGGTCTTGTAGGTTTTGATAGGCCCGCCATAATATTTCACGATTTCCAGCAGAAGCGTCTTCTCCTAATAGTTTAATGAATGCTTTTCTGACCTCGTCTTCCCCAGCCACCGTCGCCACTACCGGCTCCGCGTTCCCCTCTAATGGTTTTGATCTAATAATACTGGTAGAATCTGATGCGTTGGAAGTATAAGCTCTAGAACGGAGGTGAGCGCTTCGCTTTCGACGGTGACTTAACAGAGACGTTATATCTCTGCTGATAAGTTGATGAAGAAATGCTACCGTCTGCGCCGGATATAAGAAGTCCATGAACCGCCCCTCCTGTATTCTATCTGTTATGCCTTGGGGTGAATAAGCATGAGTCCCAGTTTGCGGGACTTGCAACAGCGCAATCCACCATGAGGGCAGGTTAATGTTACCGGCGCCATGAGACCAGAACGTTGAATGAAGGGACCGTCGGCTTCGAAATGGTATCTTGGGCACGCGAAGGAAACATCGTCCTCCGTTCTCGAGGCATTCTGCCGCCCTCTCTATCATGCCCTGTCAAGCCTTCTTCCACTTGTGCAAGGTCAGGCAGCAATCTGAAGATCATAGGTGTGCCTATTGAAAAAACACTGGAAAAGAGGCAACCTCTCCAACAGCCTCGAATTCGCAGACTCTCGTGATGACAGCTTGCCTTTACGTATCAGCAACTGTATAGACCTGTGCGCTATTAGGCTATGTATATGTTAAGGCAGCTATGTTCCACTCACGTTGGGGGGGCGACTCGTCAAACGTATTATGAGAGTGAGATTCGACTGCATCATCAAGCCATGGGTCAGGTAATTTATAACGAGCTAACTTTAGTCTTAATGTACGCTTGCCGGGGTATGTTACCACCCACCTTCAACTGTTTAGCGAATCTCTCAACCAACCAGTGTATAAATGGATATCACGGCTTTTATTATCGACCAGAGGGAAAATGCTTTGTTGGTTGGTGACTATGGCTCGTATCGACAGCAACTTTCCCGGCGGTTACACACAGTACGAAAGAGGCTCTTTTCCGCATCTAAGAAAGGCAGCAAGTACACCGCGAGGGCCGCCGTCACTGTAGAGGATATAGCAAGCAATCATGAGTTAGGAATACCAGCCCAATACCTGGCGGATGCTCACTGCTTTCTGTAGATTCGTGCATTTGCTTTTGCTTATGTCCGAGCGAGCCTGGGCCCAAGCAATGCATATGAAATCAGCGCATGCTGCCGATTCAGGAAGCAAAGGGATCACTGGCTCAACCAAGCGACACATTGGCTCACGGATCCACAAAGCCAGTACCTATGCCGGACATCTTGTTAAGCTTCTAAATGTCAAGGAAGCAGCTGGGGCTCGAACGGAAGATATCCTTGAAGCACGTGCCTACTATGTATCACTATTAGGAGCTGCCGAATTTGAAAAGCAGAGTTGGCAAAACTGTCTACAACATTATTCGCAGGCCCGGTTTATCTATTTGGCTCTTGCACAATCAAAAGATACCAAGAGGGGTGACCTACTACGAGACCTTCTAACAAGCACCATTGACCCAAGTATACGGTACGCCGCGTACCAGTCAAAGATTTCTCGTACCACCTCCATCGATTCCATTGTTCTGCGTTATGTACCACGTACCAACAATGAGTTCGTCAAGGAGATCTTAAAGTTGAACCCAAGTGCGTTGGATGATCCGACAGTAGGGTCAAGCAAAGGCCCCAGCGGCAGTGTGGAGAACGTGCCGAAGACAATTACTTGGAGGTCACGAGCCGTAAATCTCGAAGACGCAGCAACAGCACAAGCACTCACTGCAGTAGCAGCTGCCGAGCAGGTACTCTCGTCCTTCCTACCATCCAATGGGGACTTGGACCCAAGAGCGAAGGCCGCGGCGTATGACGAAGTTCTTATACCAAGTCAGGACGCCGTGGACGCCACGAAAACCGCCATCGACGAGTTATCTGCTGAGGGTGTGCCTCAAGGAGACAAACGTATGCAAGCGTTGCAAATTACCAGGACAGCCGTAAATTACGCCTTGATAGGTTGGAGAATAGGCAGGAATAGGATATTGTGCGGTAAACAAGACGGTGCCATCCTCGCGGAGTTGACTCCGAAGAAGCCCAAGAAGCCCAGAAAAGACGGAAAGGAGTGGGCCATCAACGAAGAGAGCACCGGGAGGAAGCTTGCCAGGCTGAGAGAACGAGTTGTACTATACGACGCTACCCTCCAAAGTATAGACTCTGCAAAAGAATTGCCGGGTGTGGCAGCAGATCGAGCATTCGTCACAGAGCTGGAAGCGAAACGGGCATACTTTGCAGCCCTAAGGTAAAAACATCTGTCCAACCTTAGAAGCTTCAGCTTACCATCATAGGTGTCTCGCCATTGCCCGCTCCCATTCCCTTCTTGGCTCCACAAATAACGCCCTTGCCCTCTTCTCCCGCGCCCTAGACCACTCCTCCGCCGCCACTCCTCCCTCCCTAATTGAGACATCTACAAAACCTCCAGCGCTCGATGTCTCCTCCACCCAAGTCTCCTCCCTCCAACACCTCCTCCGCGGCCTCGTAATACATCACCAGGCCCTCGTCGAACTCCAAGACCTTAACGCAGCCAACCAATCCAAATCTGGCATCAAGCCCCCTCCACTCATAGAAAACCTCGATGAGTATCCAGTGAACGGAGCAAATCTCAAGAACCTCGTGACGTATCCGCCGAAGGTGGAGCCGATACCCGTCAAGCCGTTGTTCCTGGACGTGGCGTGGAATTATATCGAATATCCAGGCCGGGGGAGGGAGGTAGGCGGGAACGGTGTCAATGGTCCCGGTGATGGCGCAGCAAGGCCTGCAGAAGAGAAGAAAGAGGCAAAGAAGGGATGGTTTGGGTTTGGTCGATAAGATAGGTGGATGCGATCCACATCGTTGTCTCCATAGAACAAAAACGGACAAAGAAGTAGCTTATACCAACTCTGTTACCCACTATCCAAGATTTCCTCACTCCTCTCTACAACCACACCAAAAATAACGACGCCACGCCCCTTTAAATTGGCATACATATCCCCCATATCCACCTCCTAGTATATTCCCTTCCCCCCTCCCCCCTCCCCCTTCACCCACCCACCAAAAAACCCCCACCACTCACTGCTCAACCACCCCCCCCCTCCCCACCCACTCAACCCACGACCCCTTATACTCCCCCACCCTCACCCCCTCCCCCTCCCACCCCCTCGCCAACCTCGCCGCAGCCCGGCTCCGCACCCCTGCTTTGCAATAAAACACCACCTCCGTGACGTCCTGCCCCCCCCCCTCTTTATCCGCTGCCTCGGTCGCGGACACAGAAGAACCCGGGGCTGCGGAAGAGCTACCAGGCCGCCGAAACCCGAAGCGCTCCAGGAAGTCCGCCTCGGCCAGCCAGAAGGCGTCGGGGTGCGAGGTCAGGGGCAGGTTGACGGCGCCGGGGATGCGGCCGGTGGCGCGGAGTTCGGAGGGTTCGCGGACGTCGATGAGGAGGGTTGAGGGGGGTTGGGTCGTGCTGAGGGTTTGGATCTGGGTGGTGGGGGGGGTTAGTGAGGGTTGGGGTGGTGGGGTGGGGATGGGGGTTACTTCTTCGAAGGTGTAGGATTTTGGTTCTTTGGGGGGGGTGGTGCTGTAGGGATGGTGGGTGTGGGGGGGGAGGGGTTGGTGGTGGTGGGCGTGGGGAAGGCGGGGGGAGGGGCGGATGGCGGGGAGGAAGGAGGAGAGGGGGGAGGGGCGGGCGAGGTGGGTGAGAAGGGGGAGGAGGCGTTTATTGGACATGGTGGGTGGGGTGGTTGGGGGAGAGTTTTTGGGTTGGGATCTTTTTGGACGGGGTGGGGGTTGGGAGGGGGTTATGGGTTCATGGAAATAGGATGGTAAAGTACGTTTAAGTTTACTCAGGAGATGGTTTGTTCTACTTGGTGGATAGCATAGGTTTGTGTAGATTGATTAAAGAATAGACGGTCTAGTCAAACCTACGGCCTGCGCCGCAAGGAGATGATTTGAAGGTCCCAGTTCATGGACCTACTAGTCCAAGGATACAGAAGAGAGAAATCTAAGTACAGGCGAAAAGGGTTATGTGAACATAGTAGAGCTTCGATTAAAGTGGGTGAGTCTATTCTGGTCTATTGGAAAACACTAATGGGCAGTCATCCTAGAAAACATCAGTTATATGCTCGGAATATAGACATTAAAGAAATCCCTCACCTGCGGAAATAGAGTTGCAAACACCTTGATATCTTCACTCTTCGGCGTTGCATGATGCACCCAATCTAGCCACATACTCGCTTTTCCCACCATCGCCATTAAATTCAGTTGCGCATACGTCTGGCCCAAACAATAATGCGGCCCAGTCCCAAATACCAACCAATTGCTCACCTTCTTCTCCGCATCCCCCGTAATCCACCTGTCTGGATCAAAACTCTCGGGCTCCGGGTAAACTTCCGGATCATGCAAGGCAGGCCACACTGAAGGCACAACCATGGAGCCTTTGGGAACAGTATAGGAATCGGTAACGGGAAAGTCCTTTTTGACAACGTACGGAACCATGATGACTGGAGGGCGGTAGCGGAGGGTTTCTTTGATGACGGCGCGGGTGTAGGGCATATTCTCGAGAATGTCCATACTAAAGCGGACATTACGGTCGCCTTTGCGGACAGCGAGGTTCTCAGCGCGGACTTTGTCGAGGACTTCGGGACGGTCGGCCATAAGTTGGAAGAGCCAGGTTGAGGCGCTGCTTGTGGCATCTTGGGAGGCGAAGAGAAATGTGAATAGGGTCTGGGAGATCTCGAAGTCAGAGAACTCTCGAAGGAGCACTGCTGGCTTTTCGGATTGGTCCAAGGTTTCTCCCTTGGCAATCCTTTGCCTGTATTTCTCGGAGTCTTGCATTGATTTTACCCAGCCGTCCATGATGCAGGTGACATCGCCGCCAGCAGCCATTCTCGCCTTGCTCTTTGCTGCACAATTGGCAAATTCATTCAAGACCATATCCGCGGCCTTCTTGCCGTGCCAAGACTTGGTGAACGGTAGGATAATTGGGAAATTGACCAGCTCTAGTGCAGCAGTGATATTATAGTAATCGTCGGCAATCTTCTTAACAGCCGCTTCGGTCATGTAGTGTCCCACAAAGGTTCGACATGATACCGCGCACATGAGCTCTCGAAATACGGGCATGAAAGGTTTCGGCTTTCCTTGGTTCTCAACCTGCGATATCGCAACAAACTCCTGGAAGTACTTTTCATACACCTCTTCCTGACCCGGCAGGTAGGTCTCCAACGCTTGACGAGTAAATAGGCCATTCAAACCTTTGCGGTAATCAACATGCGCTTTACCATCGAGGAAGACCCAGTTTGTTGGCCGGAGGAGCTTGTGAGCTGCATCTACAACACAGGGTTTAACGTAGTTTGGAGAATTGAAGACTTTTCGTGCCATATCGCGCGAGGAAGCAATAACAACAAATCTGATGGTTCCTGTCAGCACATACCAATTGAGCCTGGGTTTGTGATATGTCCATACTTGTGAAACACCGACACACAGCTCAAGTCACCGCTCGCCCATTTCTCTTTGTAACGGTTTATATCGGGGTATACGGATTCTAGAAAAGGCCCAAAGAAGGGGGTTTTCCATGCCGGACCAATGATGCTACCTTTATTCCATATATATTTGACTGACCTTATGATCAGTAACGATCGGACCACTGGAAAGAGATAACACACATTGATCGTACGCTACAAGCAACAATAGCAGCGTAACAACCATGCCGGTTCCGCTAACACCGCTGAATACTCGAGCAAGCAGCCCTCCGGCGACATCATGCAGCGCCACTGGGTATTCTGCATTCGCTGCCGGTGAGGTAAAGCTTTTGTTAACCGCCGCCGCCATACTAGCTGCACTGAAGAGGATTTGTCGAAGCCGGGTTGGGGTTGGGGTTGAGGAATGCTGAACGAGGGTGCAGAGCGCAAACACTCAATGTCGCAAGCAGCAAGTCGAAGTCCAGAAAAGACAGTGATTATGAACAACCTAAATCTGAGTGATTCAACGTCTACCTATCACTTGGCCCTTCACCACCCCTGATCTAGCTGCTGTCCACGATTGAAATTGATGTGTGGGTGCAGAGGCGGAAGGGCGGACCTCTTCGGAATTGTAGGGTCCCGTTCTTCACGCTAGTACTAAATGTATCATGACGATCGTACGAGCGGATTGCGCCAACATCTCTCGCCACTCCACCGCTATTCACAGTCCATAGGTTAGAATGGTGTGTTCAATCTATCTAGCTGAAGCAGCAGACTTTCCGTTGTACAGTAGGTCTGTTCTCAACTCCCCGTTGTTCCAGATTCAGACAGAGAATCGCAACTGGCATCTCCTTTTCATGCTATCGGACTTGAAGCTGTCGTCGATGCTGAGGTGATTCGAAACTGAAGCTTTATGAAGAACGACGATAGCATGCCTTTACGCACAGCCGTCTTCTTACTACTAATTTTTGCTCTTCTTGTCACATTTCTAGACTTTTACCCCATCTAGATCTAAACATCTCTACACCGTTACCCCGTTGACTTATTTGATTTCTCTACTTATCTTCCCACGAACCCTCGAGAAGGGCTCTGAATGTAACTCGGACATGGCCTTAGTCCTTAGCCACTACTACTCAGCTGTCATAACCGCCGACGACGACGCAGGAACATTTTGTCGAATGATGGCCCGTAATCTCTTGATCCCCTCACTCTTCTTGATCGCCGTTTTCCTCTTCGGCAAGTCCTGTATGCCAATAAATTGCTCTGGTAGCAAGTCCTCAAACTTAAACTCTTTGTCCCCTTCCAATGCTTTCTTAACAGCACTGGCGACTTTAGCCGGATGAGCAGTGATAAGCGCGATATGAAGAGTCGTGGGTGGTGGCGCACGTATGATGGACCGATATGCCGCAGCGACACCTATAGCGGAATGTGGATCGAGGATATATTTGTCTCGTCGTCTGGGACGCGCTCGCTTTCAAAGCCCACCTTTGCTCCTTCAAGAAGCCGATGCTCAACACCAAAACAGCCGTTGAAGTTCAACTCCTCTAACCAACCTTTAACCTTTTCCCCTGCTGTGTTCCACTTTTGCTCAATAGAGCCGTCGCCATAGACCTGAAATGAAAGAAACCAGAGTCGGCGCTCGAAGTTGCTGCTCACAAGGATATCCATAGCCGATTGAACGTCTCCCGTACACCACTTTCATGCCTCTACATCGTCTTCGACAAAGCCCCCTTTAGCTTGAGGCCCATGCGTTTTGTAAAATAACCAGCCAAGACATCACCCAGTAGAGATTTCTGGTTTAGCATTTGTCCTCTTAAGGGAAAATTTTGAATTACCGGACGGTTTCGGGAGCAAAATACCCCCAATCTATGTCTTGCGAGTGAATTCTCGGTTCGAAAAACGCACAGAATAAGTTGGGGATCACGTACCACCAATATTGCCAGTCGGAACTACGAACCGTATTTTCGAGCTAGCATTGATCTTTCCAGCTCGAGAAAGAAGCCTATCGGAAATGCAAAATACAAGATCTGTGCTAGGATGGAGCCTAGTTGATTGAATTGACGGCAGCAAGTTTGTGCGTCTTCTTAATATCTTTGTCCCCAAACAGGGCTTTGATCATCTACCGCCAGATTATGTACGTTCGCATCAGTAACGCTGGCGATTTGGCTTTCTTAGATCAGGCTAGTGGAGAATCGCAACTAGCAATTCTAGTGAAAGATACAGATGTGATCCCTTTCGAGGAGTGCAAATGAAGCTTATCTGATTATTCCATCCGGGTACATGATCAATATTGAAATATCCCTACAAGCAATTCCAAGGTTATTAGAAGTCCAAAGACTGGGGTACTGGGGCTGGATCTTGGATAATGTCGTGACTAACTTCGTCCTTCGAAGCCCATAGATAGCAGCAGATCCAGTATCCCCACTCGTTGCTCCAATTACCGTGAGATGCTCTCGCTCGGACTCAGGTTTGGTCTTGTTTTTCCCAATAAGGAACTATCTTGAGTCCGAATTAGTTTTCTCTATGAGAAACGGAACATGACGATTGCCCACTCGAAGAGGTTGCCAAGGAATTGCAGAGCCACCTTCAAAAGCGATCAGCCCGGTCCCTAGAAAATCTACATCTTTGAACGCAAAAGCAGGACCTAGCATTCATCGTTAGCTCAAAGACTTTTCCCAATATGCCAAACCCACCTACCATGGAATAATCCAAGTAAATACAGTTGCTTCTCCTCGTCTAGGACTACCAACGGGCGTGACCTCAGGTGCGCGAAACACTTTCGGAGAACACGTTCTCGTAACAATTTCTCCTAGGTCTTCTGGTAGTACATATGTCACTAGGGTCCCATATAAAGCGGAAAGATCTAGAATGCAAGCTCTGGGAAACTCCACGTGTGCCCGACATCTGACCGATCCGCAGGAATTGATGGGATCTCTTGTGGTAAGAAAAAAAGGCCCCCTTGACATTGAGATTTAAATATGGGACATATCTAGTTATTTTGGACTTTGGAACCTGCCATCTGATGCAAGACCTTGTAGAATGACAGAAAGGAAACGGACAACTACAGAACGTGAGGGGGGCCTAGCAGTATTGTGTAAAGAGTGAGACATACGTCTTCTGATCCTCCTCTACTCTAGAGATATCTAGTAGAGGCCATTTTGAGGTGATATGGTTAATACGATGCTAGAGACTTGAGGTGCTGAATTTCGGTGTCGATAGGGCCGGATGCTGATGGTCTGATTGGTGAAAAAGCTTAGACTGGACGCGCGACAGTCACGAGTTTCCAATTTATCAGAAACGGAAGATTTTCTGCTGGAGTACTTCTAATCTCCATCTCAGCTTAGCATAGGTAGAGATAAGCTATAGACAGATAGCTTTCATTACTTTGCAGGCCTCGAGTAATACCCACTCATCTCCAGCTTCAGTAGAAGCTGGCCGATCGTGTTCCCTCCATCCTCATCTGCATCTTCGTTCACAAACAGATTGTCATCTGAATTGTGCCTTTTGGTTCCGCCCTGCCCCCTTCTCTCGCTTAAACCTCTACAGACGCTGATGAAAACCCGAACGTTCTTTCTGAACCTCTCGTAGATTTCTAGGACTTTCGTCTCCATCTGTCGCCTCTCCGTCTCAATGGTTGCGCTGCTCTGCAAAGTACTCGCAAATCTTAAAATCGAGCTGAAAATGTCTTCAAGCAGCTTCATAACTTGCTCTTGCCGCTTTCGTATAATTAGGGCGAACATTATACGGTCAAGGACCTTCTCATGGTAATTGCGTAAGAATTGTATACCCTCGTTGTCGCCTGCATCATAGTCGTCCAAGTGTTTTTCGATTTTCCCAAGCATACGTTCGAAAATCGCCCAATTCTCTGTTACCCCATCAAAGAAATAACCGCAAGTTGCGGATACAAAGTGATGCGCCTCAACCTTAAACCGCTGGATCACAGTGCTGTGCTCATGTAAAGGGCGCCCGATACTGCCACGATAAAGCTGGCCGACGACAAATATCATTCGCACTGCTCGGAGGAGGACTTTAAAAATAGAATCATATTTGGTAAGTGACGAGACAGTAATCACCACATCCAAGGGTGGCGGAGGTCTGTATTGCAACCGTAAAAAATCCAGAGCCTCGACGGAGTGCGGGTCTAGACAACGCTGAAGCTCGTCCTCCGGCATTTCACGAATAGCGAAACTCAGGCCCCCAGGTAGCTCAGCACGGTGAGATGAAGAACCCTCAGCTTGTCGATTGTTATGGTAGCTTTCTGATAAGATGCCCATCAGCGCTAGACGTAATTCGGAGCTTGCTGGAGGCCAATTGTCCCGGTATCCAAGCTTAAGTCCTGAAACTCCAGCAACTCCAGATCGTGAGCGACCCTTGTGACGTTCAGCGGTCTGAAGCTCAGGATCGAAAAGCGCATGCGAAAGTCGTGACGTAAATATGCCGTCACCAAAGAAGTGATAACGATTTTGCAGAGATAGGTGCGCGCGGAGCTTATGCTCCTTGAAGAGGAGCCGAAGACAAGCCTTGTTGACAAGATGCGCTTGAGCCGACAGAACCGGGCTGAAAGAAAGCAGTGGTACCAAGGATAACGGGGGAGCAAATAAAGCAGCTTTATCTTCAACGCTCTCGTCGCGCAATGAGGTACAATGCATGACAGTCTTCGACAATGCATCTCCACCGCTACCAAGCTGGGGCAGTGGCTCCTCGAGATTCTTGATCAAAACATCAAGATTCGCTTGAGTAGTCTCTAAAGACACCCCAAACGGTCCTGTAGGATTTTGTTCAAAGATCTCCAATTCAGCGCGCGGCACTTGGTCTTGGCTCTCGCTCATATTGAACTCCCTGACGGCCTCAACGAGACGAGCCTCGTAGTCCTTCACTCGAGCTTGGACCCTCTCAACGTCTTGCCACGAAAAGTGCCACTCAAGTGTGGGAGGCTCTACAGACGAAACTGGTTTCAGTCTCACAAGCGGATGCTTAGGTTTATGGATATGGAGTAATTGTAAGCCAACACCGGTCCCAAATATTGAATGAACATCTTGATTCGTTACGAAGCTTGGCATTAAGCTCGATACGAAGTCCAATTCCAATTCCAATTCCTGAACGTCTTTACCATCTCCATCGTTTTGGAACCTACCACTTGGTGTCAAAAAATTGCTGTGCGAGCCTTGGCTGCTGGAAAGAACATCTGCCTGTAAGCCTACCCAGCCGCCAACCGATTCTAGCCATGGCCTTGAAGCGTGCGCAAGGATCTGGAAAGCCAATGGTCGTAGCCAGGTGGTAGAATGCTCTAGTTCCTGGACGAAGCTGTAGAGTTTGGAGAGAAGCTCTTTATCGCTTTTAGCGCTCTTCAATCTTGCAGACATGTCACTAAGGCAAGAAAGAATAAGACCAGGCCGATGGAATAGATATTGGACCTGCAGCAGACTGCAAATTTCCGTCGACGATCGGTTCAACTGGGCTTGCAAAGCCGAGAGAATTTTTGAAAACCCATCAGCCACGGCGATTAACGACGGAAGGGGTTCGCTATTGACCCATTAGCAACGCCTGCTTTTAAGGAACTCGGGGTCGGAACAACCCTGACATATTGGAATAGGACTTGTTGATGAAAGAGTGCAGGTCTCTCATCTGTGTTCCATAGCCGATAAACACTTGTTCCAAGCTGCGAGCATCAGCTTACAGCGTATCTAGACTAATAACGGCTTTACCTATGAAATGTTTCAGTTGTATACCCAGACATACGGCCGTCCGCAACGCAAGGCCTAAACGAGCCTTCTTGCTCAACCCATTGATAGAACCACGATTCTCTACCCAGACCAAGATGCAGCAAACTCTGTGGTGCATCAGTCCCGACTCAAGTGCTTCAAAAGAAGAGACCTAACCGTTAGCACTGGACCACTTGGTAACACACACCCAGCTGACTCCGGGGGAAGCATGGAGTCCGATCCCGTAAATTTGGAGGTCAAAGCGGCGTTAAAAGCGCTAGGTCCTGCTTCACTGATGTATGCCGTTCGAGGTTCCTTCAATGCTTTGGCATAGAATCTGTCCCAGCTCTTGAACTCCGCAGGTTCAGGACCAGGAGCGAGAATCTGCGTAGCAGACCATACATCTTCCTCCTCCTGGTCCTGGCAAGTAAATGAACCAACGGAGCCATTAACGGAAGATGCTAAAGATAATTCAGGATTTTCTAGGTTCTCGAGTGGTCCGTACTCAAACGATGTCAGATCAGGTAGATGAGAGTCTAGATCTTTCGAGGGCGGAAAAGGAAAGCTCGTAGACAAGTAGTCTCCAATTGTGGGATGGGCTGGAAAGGCTAATGTTGGTACGGATCTCTCATTCCCACCTTCTAGGCTTGATGGCGTAAACAGTGCTCCTTCGTTCTCAGTGAAAGCGCGGTTCACATATCGTCCGAAGTCTGCGAGAGCAGACTTTTCCCAGAGATCAGGGATGGCAAAGGCCTCCCCTAACTCTTCATGATCATGCATGGGACGATTGATTTCGGAGCCCTTTCACATGGTGGTGAAGAGAACCGTTGTTGACTGACAGCCACACCTTGATCGCGGTATTCGGCGGATGACGCGCCAGACTAATAGCGGCTAGGACCAAAAGCAGCCTAGCTCAGCCCTGAAATCTAGAGTAAGGTAGCTGCAGCCCGGGAGCTTTACCCTAACAGTCCAAGGTGTTCCAATGCTTCTAGGCGCTAAGTCTCCATACTTCATTCCATACAGCGACCATCGTGGCTGATGCACGACGCTGCTTGTCTAGGCGATGAATGGTATCGTAAAGCAGATTAGGTTATGGCACCTAGAAAGAAAGCTCGTGGGCCGTCAAGGGCAGCTTCGACACCTTCTGGAGAGGTGGTTGAACAAGCAACTGAAGAGGTTTCAGCCCCAGTAAAGAACGACGTCGTCGATACGAGTCCTATTCCAGACGCCTGGACGGATGAGCAAGAGACATCCCTTTTTAAAGGAGTAATACGATGGAAGCCTGTGGGTTCGTTCTCGGTGCACCAAAGCTACCTGGATACTTCCATATAAAGACGGCACTGACGGAGATCGAAGGCATGCACAAGCATTTCAGAATGATAGCTATCTCTCAGCATCTAAGAAATCATGGCTACACTTCGGCAAAAGACGACCATACGAGGATCCCTGGGATTTGGGAGAAGCTGGGGAAATATTATAATCTGGATGCACTAGATGAAAGGGTTGGTCGAATAATGCTTGGTGGGGCAGAAAACGGCTGAGGCGTGTTGTGATTAGGAAAACGCAAATGGCGATGGATCTTCCGACGACAGCGAGCCTGCAAAAGAACCATTCTCTCAATTCACGCTTCCAGAAGACGAATTTGGAGAGATGATGTTTTCAAGAAGACTGGCGCCAGAAGGTTCTTCATCACCGTCATCCCTGACGCATCAGCTCTCGAGCGGAAATAGGACGGCGGCACAAAGACAGACAACTATGGATGATACCGATGGTGGGTGAATTTTCCGATCTCTAAGAAGCATAGAGTACTGATAAATGTGTAGACCCGCGCTCATCGCCAGCATCTATCCAAGAGCAAAAGTCCGCTCGTACTACTCGCGCAGCGAAAGGCACTCGAACGTCGCAGCTACAGGGAGTGGCGATACCAGCAAGAGGAGGTCGACGAGGTAGCAAAGCCTCACTGGGCGAAGGGACTGAAGATGATCAAAAAGAGGATGTAGAGATGGTAGACGTTGGAGAGGAAACCAATGGAGACGGCAAAGGTGCGTCTCGTAGTACACCAAAGTCTACAAGAGGTAACAGCAAGAGGCGGAAGAGTGGACGACGAAGATAGGTTCTGCGATGGAATGGGACGGCTGAGTGGTCTGAATACTTCGGAGACACTGTCGACCAGCACAAGCTACATGGACAAGAGGTTCGTGGATAAATAATCCTTGATGATCAAACAAATGCTCTGACACCGGATTTCTCTTGCAGAAAACATTCTCAGTGCCCGAAAGGCGAGTGGATGCGTGATTTAACGGATGACCATGTTAGTTTTCACTCGTTGGTGCATTGGTGACCTTGGTCTTACATTAGTACCTTAGGCTCTTGAAATCCATACTCGTAGGGCTCGGCTGGTCCCCGCCGTTTTGAACCTCGGCTTCTCACTGCGCATGATCCGAACCCACCTTCCACCCGGACCTTATTTACAAGCTGTCAAATAATTATTTCTTTTAGACCCCCTCCCTATCCTCGGTCGACCGTGCTCCTTCATAAAGAGCATCCAATATCCGTCGAGATTCCATGTTAGAGCTTCGGAATGTTGCAAGTTGTAGCACGGAGTCGCTCAACCTTCAGGACCAACTTAATAAAGACTCACCCTTACAAGGTAGTTTGAAGCAGGTCTCGTAGTACTGTACATTGCTGACGAGCACTGATAGATATTTGCCATGGCTCCTGCAAATTCGCGGAGTAATTCCTCTGCTCTGCCACAAGGTAGATATACTTCCACTCGTCCGATTGGGCACAGCGGCTGTAAGCTGATTTTGTGTTTCTCCAGGCTATCGAGAAGATGTATCAAAAGGTCCAATGTTGCGGTTCGAAGCGTCATTACCGCGCTTACCTGTACCGACTCTTGAGGAAACTGCCCAGCGTTACCTGAAATCCGTACATCCTCTGCTGAACAAATCCGAGTTCGAAAACACCACGAAAGTCGTCCAGGAATTCATTAAACCAGGGAGTATAGGGCAGAAGCTTCAGGAAAGATTAGTAGCTCGCCGAGAAGACCCAAAACATAAGAATTGGATATACGAATGGTGGAATGATGCCGCGTACCTCAGCTACAGAGACCCAGTGGTGCCCTACGTCAGCTATTTCTACTCGCATCGGGACGACAGAAGGCGTCGAAACCCAGCCAAGCGAGCAGCAGCCTTGACAAGCGCAGTGCTCGAGTTTAAGAAGCAAGTGGACAGTGGAACGCTGGAACCAGAGTACATGAAAAGGCTGCCAATCAGCATGGACTCGTATCAGTGGATGTTCAACGCATGTCGAATCCCGGGCAAAGAAACGGATTACCCAGTCAAGTATAGCTACAAGGACCACAAGTATATCGTGGCGATCCGAAAGAATCAATTTTTCAAAGTCGAGTATGAAGTTGCCGGTCAACAACTTAACGCTTCCGAGCTAGAAAAGCAATTCAACCGGATCTATGAAAGAGCCGAAAAGGCCCCAGCAGTTGGCGTTTTAACCACCGAAAACCGCGACATCTGGCACTCCGCTCGCTCCGAACTCCTTGCCGCAAACCCTTCCAACGCTTCTACACTCAAAGCCATCGAAGCCTCCTCCTTCATTGTCTGTCTTGATGACGCCTTACCCGTCACCCTTGAAGAACGCGCTCACCAATACTGGCATGGTGATGGCATGAATCGCTGGTTCGACAAGCCGCTCCAATTCATCATCAACGACAATGGTACCTCCGGCTTTATAGGCGAACACAGCATGATGGACGGCACTCCAACCCATCGCCTCAACGATTACGCTAATATGCTTATCTTCACTAACAAGCTCGATCTCAGCGACCCAACCATCCGGTCTGATCTTCCCGAACCTCTTGCCCTCAAATTCCACCTCAACCCCAACGTCACCAAGGCAATTCACAGCGCTGCCACCGACTTCGATGCCATTATCGCGCAGCACGACCTCAAAGTCCAAGCCTATCAAGGCTACGGCAAAGGCATGATAAAGAAATTCAAGTGTTCCCCTGACGCGTTCGTTCAAATGGTCATTCAGCTCGCCTATCACAAAATGTACGGCATCAACCGCCCCACCTACGAATCTGCCGCGACTCGCCGCTTTCAACAAGGCCGTACGGAAACGTCCCGCACCGTTTCTGACGAGTCTGTTGCTTTCTGCAACGCTATGGCTGACCCTGAGGTATCCCCAGAACAGTGCGTCAAGGCCTTCAGGTCGGCCCTAGACGCTCACGTCAAGTACATTGGTGACGCGAGCGACGGGAAAGGGGTAGATAGGCACCTGTTTGGTTTGAAGAAATGTCTGACCGAAGGGGAAGAAGTTCCAGAGATATACAAAGACAGGGCATACGGTTACAGTTCGACATGGAGAATCAGCTCGAGTCAATTGAGTAGCGAGTTTTTCAACGGATATGGGTGGAGTCAGGTCGTGGATGATGGATGGGGAATTGCGTATATGATCAATGAGAATAGGTATGTACTCCCCCATCATTAGTTTGATTAAATGTATGGCAGCTGACGTGGTTTATGTACAGCATCCAATTCAACATTGTCTCAAAAGGCCTAGGAAGCGAGAGGATGAGCTTCTGGCTCAACGAGGCGGCCGGCGAAATCAGAGATTTGCTACTTCCAACGCTTGAGGGTCCGAAGGCGAAACTATAGATACGCGAAGGGACGTGGTCTGAGACAGTGCGCTTGGCTTTCTGTAGCAGTATGTGTGCATATTTCGGATTCAAGCGTTTTTGGGTTAGAATAACCTGATTATCCATGATGCGGTTCACCAATAGGTAATTTATGCAAATCGCAGCTATGAACGCAATCCATTTAGGGTATCCTCATCAGGACCATTTTATTCTCGAATTCTGACTCTTCAGCCAGAAACATCTGAGAGTATCCTAGGACATCCCATACTCCCAACCCAATGCAGAAATGTCGTTCTGTCGATCAATCCCATGTTAATCCATGCCAACTCTGTAACCCTATTCTCTAAGTAGTCACTTCGGCAATGGAGTTTTGGATCCAAACTCTCGATATTCCCTCGGATCTACAGTCGTTATCAGAAGCTTGTGCTGTCACAAAGGGGTAACATGCGTTGGTCAGATCGAACGATTGCGTCGAATCCTGATCTCGAAGGTTCGGGAGTAACAGGTTTGGGAGTAACAGCGCTGACCCGCCTTCAGCTGGCTGGAAACTGGCAAGAGGGAGTAGTGGTTCTAGGACGAGTATGTAGACAAAATATCAGGGGTGATTCCGTCGATTCGCAGTTGTAGATTTGAGAAATGGTTCTGGGATCTTAACATGTGCTTTAGAGGGCGTTTTGGTTTGGCTATGTTGCTAAGAGCTTGGGTTTTGTAGACGGCGAGGGAAGGAAGCAGGGGTGAAGTGTGCGACATGGTGAGTTCTATATCTGACGTCTACCAGAGTGCATTGGACTAGGTAACACACGCTGCTAGTAGGCTAAACGCAGTGTGAGAAACACTCCGGCGCACGTATCCATATCAGAGCTTGGCCCTGTGCCCGGTACCTATTTCCCTCACATTATCACTAAGAAGAAAACCGCATGAAACCGACATGAAAACCACAAGAAAACCAGACACGATGTTGTGAAGTGGTGACTACTTCGTGAGTTCTAGTGGCTGGGATCGATGGAAATGCATGAGCCATTGTCATTATTGGGGATCTCTACGCCACTTGGATCGATTGAGACCTCTGTAGTTGCTTTATCTGAGGCCAGACTTGCTTGCTATGGTTTATTGCTGATGGCTGCGCGATCGAGTCGACCGGAAGGCAGCAGCTGACTTGGCGCTTGCTTTGATGGCCCAGTTTTGCTCGATCTGGTGCTTGAGATCTTCCGCCGCATCAACGAGTCTTGCGCCGGGCCCGTCCTTTTTGCTGTGGTGGTACTTCCTGAACGCAAACCTGAACTGTTTGATGTTTGAGAGATTCTGGAGCGGCTCAAGTTTGTTGCTGTTGATAAAAAGCTCTGCTGCTCGGTCCTGACCAGCTTCGAGCAATATGCCCAGTTGTTCACGGGAAAATAGGTCATGAAGTTCATTGCCATCTTCACCGTCTTTGAGCAAAACCTTGGTGTCCAGGAATACAGAGAGACTGTTCAGAAGAGGCGAGTTTGAGAACAACTTCGCGGCATCCTTCAATAACGATCTGGAGGCAAGCGGTTGCGTTAACAGGGCCTCGTTTGCAGACTCAAATTTGAATATTCCAGCGCTTGATAGTGCTGGGCTACCTACGAAAAGAATAGCGATATGAAACTCAATCTTCTTGAACCGAGCAAATACGTGAGGCTCCATGGAGCCGTCCATTTCTGGCGTGTAGTAAAAGTGGCTGCCGTTCGCTCGCGTGTAACCAGCCCCATGGATAGGATCGTGCCGCCAGATGCGCTCGATTGGGGATCTGAAAAGGACGAAGTCATCAATGGGGTTCTCAAGGCCTAGAAGGTGACCAGCATGCAGCATGATCGTGAGCTCCGAATGCAGCACGGATGCAGCTTCCTTGTGTATCTGTCGATTGGTGCTAAGGATGGCCATCTCTCGGTTGACATGGCTTTCATCTTTGTCGGGAGTGAGAGAGTGCTTGGGCGCAACGGTGACGAGGTAGCGGTATATCTCAAAGCGGATTTCTAAGATCATTATCAGTACACTTGCAGACGAAGCCTCAAGTCATCAACACTACCTGTGGGAAGACGTAAGAAATAGCAGACGGTATCTTCTGGTGCTTTGAAAGATGCCATATTAGCTGGTTCTTTGAGAGATACCATATCAGCGAGATAGTAGATGATATTACAAGCTGATGAGGATCGCACGCAGTAGGCGGTAGCAAAGGGGATGAGGTTAAAGAGTAGGAAAAGGAAAAGTCTGAATTTTCACAAGCAGTACCAATGCACCTTACTAGGGGCAAGAAGTAACACTACGGGAGAATAATGAGTTGGTTGGCGAAACATAACACCAAGGCTAGATTCGGTTGGGGAGAAGAATCATAACAGAACAAAATGAATTAGGTTATATTAGTTTGACATGAAATAATACAGAGACGTTGTATTGATCGAGGAGAGTCATGGGTTGAATCGAGGCTATATATCGAGTGGAGAGAAGCAACACCAAGGCTAGAGTGTTGGTGAAGTACACTCAGGCTATACGATGATGAGAAAGCAGTACAGACGGCGATTCATGAGTGTTCACGAATTTCTTAAGGTCTTTCACATTGTGAGCCAAATAAAGCATGTTATTACTCAGCTAAAAGTAACAAAACTTCTCTCTCAGCCAACACAATTTTTTCCATTCATTCTGTCAACATTACTCTCATGATCGTCACAAATTGGCATGGCTGCATTGTTGTGTTCAACTTTCATTCGGAAACTAATGCTTCCCTTAGCAAATATGAAGGACTCTGGCTCCAATACGGGACAATGTCTTACCTTTTTGGCTGATATACCTGAATGCTGTGATGATGAGAAACAAACCTTTCTGCCCCAAGAGTGAACAGCAATCAGTGATATTTCTTTATAGTACTTCGCAAGGACATGTTGCTTGAGATTTGGGGGCAAATGCTCATGAAAGTCGTCCTTTGATTGAAATGACATTCCTCAACATTTGAAGCTTGACAGCAGCAGCTCAGAAGAAAGACTTCTTGAAGCGAGAAGTGTGGTATCAACTGATTTTCGTTTGTATCAAATGTTGCAGTAGGTACAGCTGGAAGATGAAGTGCACTGGTCACGTGGAGTAAAAGTTGATCCGGTTCCTGGAATCATCCCTGCAGCACGACCGAGCCACGGATAATGCCGATAGGCTTCCGATTTGACTCGAAATGACCAAACACTTTGGCGATGCAAGAGAGCGGAGAACACGCTTCGTCCGGTCATGCGCTGTGCATTTCCGCCGCCCCAATGCCTTCATGGCAACATCTCTTTACGACACTTTTCACCGACCCTTCACATCCGTCACACTTACATGCCTCAATCCACTCTTTGTTCGTTTATTCCCCCAGTCGTCCATGGCCACTTGCCTGAGTCATGTCGAGATGAGCTCTGCATAACTCCACAAGTGCAGCACAACTTCGCTGTACATTAATCTACGTCAGCTATCACACCGCATTTTGACTACATGCAACGTTGAAACAGCAGCAACTCTACGACGCAGTCCTTCGGGCGCTCTCTTCCAACTTCTACCTTCATCATGCCAATCTTCGCAGATCCCGAACGACGCTTGTCCACAACAACGAAAGAACCGGAACCTACACGGTTGGGTACCATGAACCGAAAGCTTTCCGAGGAAAGCATCAGGACAGAGTTCTGTGACGGGCCAATGCCTGATACACCTCCTCGGGACACTTCACCAAACCAAGCCAGAGAGAGCTTGAGCGTGAATATGCTTGAAACACGTACGAGCAATCGGGCTGAGCTGATTGAGAGGATCAAGAGAGGGGAGAGTCCTACCTGGGTCCCGAATCAAGCGGTACGTATGATGTCGGACTGGTATACTGCTGTTGGTTGGGATCTGAGGTGTGTTTCAAATATGTCCCAATGCCTTGGCAGTCTGTTCTGGTTTCAAGGGTGCCTGCCATCAAGAATGTAGTAACCTCAACTTGGGGGACTGCAAGATATCTGGATAAACATCGCCTACATTTGTTGGGTATAAGATGAAGCTTGCCAAATAGACTATTTCCAATGATGTTTTAAGAGGGATCAAGCTGACTGGAAATATTGACCGTAGCTTGCAGAAGAATTCAACAGAAACCTCAATGACAGATCTTCGAGCCCATACTCAAATGTCGGAGCACCCATCGAAGTTTCCTCTTTGTTGCCTGCTGCAGAACTCCGAGGAATTACTCAAGACTCTACCCAGATGAGTAGGCATGCTGCTCGACCGAGACTCAGCCCACCGTTGGAAATCCAAAGACCAAGATCTGCTCTACATGCTGGAGATTTCAGGAAAGACGCAGATAACGCTAGGAATATATCTTGTTCGCCAACGGGCCCAGGGTACGCTCATAACGGTCCACTCAATGGGCCGCTAGGTACATCTCCCACCTCCCCCTGGTATATGCCATCTTCTTCTTTTGATGGTTTCCATGCACGGGAAAGAACTTTAGACAACGCAGAACGAACACTGTCCAGAAGCCGAGCTCCGTCACTGAGCTCTTATTCGTCAAGCTATGTACTTAAGGCGCCAACAACGCCTTTGGTTCAACAATCCAACAATACCGACCTTGATTTTTCTCCTAGGGATTGCTCGATCAGTCCTAGCAAGAGTAATCGCCGTCATACTATGCCACCTCAAGCCCTACATGCTCTCCAATTTTCACCGGGCGGTTACTCATCAATGCCTCGTGATGCTGAACACCCACCATTACGTAGAGATACCACCTTTCCACTCCAGACGCACCATTCGCGAAGGTCTTTGACCTCGAATTGGTCGCTTCAAGCTTCGACCTCCTCACAGACTCCAGGGTATCTTCGTCCGCGAAGGTTGTCCCATTCTTCTGAAACGTCGCCGTTACAGCATGCGTCGATGGTGGGCTCCTACGAGGAGTCAATTCTTCGAGGGTGGATGTCAACAGCTCCTTCAAAACCACTTGACTTCACTGCACAGATTGGTGTTCTTGGCAAGGGAAATTGTAAACCAAAGTGTCCAGCCCATGTGACCGTTCCTTTCCCCGCAGTTTTCTATAATTGGAGTGGTGGTGGTGGTGTCAAAGGTATTGCCAATGATGAGCCTAGCCCTTATGTCGGGCACATTGATCTTCAACAACTGTTACTACCGTCAAAACCCAATGCCAGGGAACGAAAGCGCGGCATCACTCAAGAGTCTGATGCTGAATATGATTCTACGAACCCTAGTAGCACCCATGAACCAGAGTGCATTGTGTCGAGTATCTCCATCAGAAAACGCAAAAAGCATAGGCAATCATCGCCTGACCAATCCCCTCCGCCAGGTGGAAGTTATCGGATCCCGCAGCAAGGCCAGCTCCAGATAATAATCAAAAACCCAAATAAAACGGCGGTAAAACTCTTCCTTGTCCCCTACGACCTAGAAGGGATGGAAGCAGGCACGAAAACTTTCATTCGCCAGCGATGTTATTCGACGGAGCCTATTATGAGCAGCTTTCTTATGTCGAGATCTCCACATGACATGGATCTGTCGCCAAGCGCAGGACATGGATCTCAGAAAAGACCATCTCTTCGTTACTTGATTCATCTGAATATCTGCAGCCCCTCCAAAGGGCGTTTTTATCTCTATCAACACATTCGAGTCGTCTTCGCCAACCGAGTTCCAGATAACAAAGAGCAGTTACAGAATGAAATTCAATCACCTCAACCGCGATACAGCGCCTACAAGGCACACCGAGATTCCATTTCTGGCCCTGGCTCTGTTGCAGGTGCTAGGCTTACCGCTGAGAAGGCGTACAGAAGACGAAGTTCCGGCTTCAATCTTGAGACAATAGATGGTCATTACTCGCAACCCTATGCAAGTGGACAAAGTTTCTCTTCGACCTCTGGTACAGTCGCTCCACCCGTCCCCGCAATCCCATTCAACCTGATCAAGTCAAAGCGAAGACTGACGGCCGAGAACCTTGAGTTGGATGAAACGGCCATGGACCTTGACACTTCGAGGCCTACCACCTCTTCGGATATGCAATCACCATTGAGTGAAAAGACCAACCGCTTTTACAATGGAGTTGGCGACTCGTTTCGAAGCACTTCGAGCCACAGCAGCGATAGCTACGGTAAGCTTAGCAAGGGCGACGATGGCTATGGCGGAGTGTTTGGGCGACCAGCAACTCCTCAATCGGGTGATGGTTTGCTAGCTCGAAAGCTCAAAAGCTTGGGCGTCAGTCGTGAGGGTAGACATGACGACGAGCTGTAACCGTTTGAATGTCAGTATAGTGATGTGATCGTGCCATCGCTCTAACTATGGGATCCCTTGTTGTCAAGCGTTTTAGCGTGCATAGGTAGGTCTAGGTATCTTAAGCTAAGTTCTCATCAAAATCTTCAATTACTTACCAATGGACCAAACCACTCCATGTGCAAAAGTTGGTATACGTATTTCTTATTACCACCATAAATAGTAGGTGGGATCCAGATACGAAAGGTCAGGTGTGCCCTTATCTTCCTTTACTTGCAACTCACTAGCATAATACACTCATTCACCATGATTGGTGCATTAACACAACTCAGCTATCCCTCACTTGGATCACCACGACCGTGTCAAGACGTTTGACCAAAGACCATTGAAGGACATGACACTTAGCAAAACCGATACATTGTGTCTTACCTTGGTTTGGACCTTGTGGTAGCCCACCAGACTGTCAGTTTAGGATAGCATCCAATGCCATCGCTCGGTGTGGCTAACAAATGTGATAGACGAGTATTAGAGGATCGCAGCCTCCGCCTAATAGAAGTTGAGGCTACACGAAACGTCAGGAATTGGGGAAACTTAATACCAACACTTCCCTTATGTCCAACGAAAAGACCAATGTGGGTTAACAAGTATATTCCTCGGTCATCCGCTCTCGGAGGTTGAAGCTCGCATTTTGCACACCTGCCGAACCACATCAAAAACCTAGTAATTGCGATCATTCATTCGTGTGTCCAATCACTTCAAAGGTGTGACCACAGACTGGACACCTTCGGATACAATTTGTTACGCAACTATCCTACCTCGTCTACGGACTATCTTCGAAAGATGCGAGATTCCATGGCGCAGACCGACTGTTCCCCATCCGTGCTACCAAAATACGCAACTTCTAATCCAATTTCAGTCACCGTCGATAAGGCTGGCAAGCAACAGAAATTCTTTGTCCATGAAAGCCTTTTGATTCATGCATCCCAATACTTTCAAACTGCCTTGTCGAGCGGATTCCAAGAAGGCGAAACCAGATCTTTTTTCCTCGAAGAAGATGACGCCCGTGCCTTTAACCTCTTTGTGCAGTACCTCTACACAAACAACTATGACGCGACTCTTGCTGTCTCTCCAGCAGAGGGAGGGACAAGCCCAGTGTATCTTCGGATGCATGCTGCTGCCTACGCTCTGGGCAATAAACTTATGGCGCCAAGGTTCCAGAGGCTGGTGCTCTACAAAGTGGCGTTGGTGCTTACACCTGACAGAAATATTGACATGAAGCTGGTACTAGATGTGGCGTCGACTATCTACGAGGGTACTTCTACCGACGACGGCCATGACATGAGAGCGATCATGGCCAAATACTGTGCAAGTAGATTTGGACATTACGACGGTATGATAGAAAAGTCCTGGAGTAAAGAGGAGATCACAGCTCTTGTGGACGCCCAGTTGCCCGAATTCGTCGCCGATGTGATGGGCGAAATGCGCGGTGCGGGCATATTCTCGGCACCGGCGAGTCTAAATTCACCTAAAGATTATCAAGTTGAGAGGTGCTGGAAATTCCGCGGCTAGGATACGACTGCACTTGCCATTCCGTCCTGCTGGGACTCAAACCATCAGGTGTAGGCAAAAGTCGGTCAACCACAACTCGATAGCCTGACCAACGAGCAGAACTATCTAGTGGCAATTCAAATCAATAACGACTCGTTCTACCTCGACCCTTTGAAATTCTTCATGCCATACATGCCTTGCAGTGACATCAATGAGACAGAAGAAAGCCCATTTGCATATGCTGAATTGAGTCATGTGATTGATTGCTCGAAACGGAATGCCACGACTGCGACTCAATGGTGTGATGGGCTTGCCTATAGCCACCATCTCTACAGGGAACAATGACCTGGCTGGAGCACTGCCACATAAGTGCTACTTGTCAAGTTGCTAGATTTTATCGCCCTTTTCATATCAGTCCGCATCTGCCGCTTTCGCAAGTCATCGGAATTGTTTTTCCCTTCTCACCTTCCCCCTATTGTGTTTAACTCCTTAAACCCCGCTCCCCATCTCACCCACCTTTTCCATTCCCCTCCTCTCCTAATTCCCCAGCTTCCTCACCCTATCCATCTCACCCCCCCCCCCCCCCCCCCCCTACAACACACCCAACCCCTCTACCCCACAACCAACCAATTTCCCCACTACGCCAACCCCCCCTCCCCCCCCAAAAAGGCCCAACCACCGAAACAACCACCACCCCAACCTCTCCCAACCTTCATGTAAACGCCTACACCACCAACCCAACAAAAAAACTCCCATCCGCTTAACCAACCATCAGAATACCCCCCAAAACCCCATACATCCCCCAGACCCAAGCTATCACCACCCCTATGCAACCCCTTCAACAACAGCACCACCGCCCCAACGAGGACACCCTCATAGCTAAAAGCGCTGCTATGTATCCTAGCCAATAATCAAAGGTTGGCCCGCCGATACCAAAACACATTCCACACCCCCCTTCCTCCAGCTCATCGCAGCATCCAAACACCCCCATATTACCATGAATCAACAACGTAGAAATTAATAGAGCAATGAGGGGCGTGTGGGTTTTTTGGATGGGCTTGTGGTGTGGTGTGGTGTGGTGTTTTCATGGTGGAGGGAAGTAAAGGGCTGGATGTTATGCTGGTGTTCTAAGGGGGGAAATGGAGTAGGGGAGTTTTCGGCGGCGGCGGGCGGGGTGGATCAGAGTTTGGTATGTGGGAATAGGATTGAGAGTTGGCGAGGTTGTGTGAATGATGGATGAATCGTGAGTAGTGAGTAATACGTATGTGTATATACATGGAATTTGATATACCTCCCATTAGGTTGGTTTCTTTTCTTCTTCCCCCCCCCCCATCCCCTAATCACGGTAGCTGTGTGCGGCTGAAGGAAAAGAAGCCGGGAGCAAGTATAGGGATTTCTCATGTATAGTTCCTAGGGGCTGTTGTTTCTGGGTTTGGTGGGGGGGATGGGGCGAAAGTGTGGGAGCGTGGCTTGTGGCTTTGCAGTGATACATACATATAGATCGTAGTACGACGACTCATCTCTGGAAAAGGAAAATTTTCTTCGTTCGACTCGTCGCAATTTCATCCCCTGCTCCTAGCTCTATTCTCGAAACCCGGCACTCAATACAGTACCCACCCATCCACTCACTCACTAGAATCTCATTCCCACGTCGGAAGCTAGAGCGAAAACAAGATGTCACGACATCCTTACGAGGCGAGATACGCGATATGGGTCAATAGGATAGAGAAGCGATCAAAGATGTTGCTATCTACTTGTGGATTTTGTAAAACGTAAGCTCGTTGATATAAAGTACTCATTCGTCGCGGTTCGTCTCTTTGAAGGAAGCATGTTCTTTTTCGATCGTCAGCGTCATTCGTCTTCGTTACGAGCATCACTGATTCGTTTCTATGGTTACCAAACCCCTGCTATCACCCAGAAGCTTCAGTGCCCTTTTCCGTTAACAGCAGCCATCATTGACCGCTTTGCCAGTGGTAGTCCATCGACAGGGGCGTGCACTTCAGCTTGGCGTTTTCGTTTCTCCGTCGGCTCGTCAGGGATCTCAGGTGCTGAGGTATATTCAACACTCTCTGCTCCTTGCGAATGATCCTCGTCCTCCACGAATCGCTTAGGCGTTTCCTGGGCCTTCTCTTCCCACTTTTTCATCCACTGGGAAAGAAACTTCTCAACAAAGCCATCTTCGATGATTCGCGGAGCTTCGCCCAGCCGACTGTGCTGCTGAGCTTTGTTCGTGTCGAAGGAAAGCTCGCCCTTTTGCGTCATATCCCCATCCTCGGCATACATTCTTTCGAAGTACTCGACTAGTTTCAGTGCTGGGTTAAGCTTTACGTCGTCGGTGGGGGCGGCTTCGCGGAGTTTTTGTAGCCAGGTGCTGATAGGAACGGTGGTGAATTCCAAGCCGGCGGCACGGAGTGCAGGGAGAAGTGAGTCAGTCCAGGAGAAGGTGTGCGGGTTGGTGAGGTTATAGAATTGGTGTGTGGAGGAGGAGAAAGAGGTATTGGGGAGGGTGAGGGAAAGGATGGTGGTGGCAAGGTGGTCGACGGGGAGCCAGGAGCAGGTCTGTGGGATGCGTTAGTATGGAGACAAGGTAGATCGTTGGAAATTCCTCGTATTGTTCGTACAAGGGAGAGACGTACCTCGTGTAGTGCAGGAAGCGCTTTAAGCGTAAGAGCTGAGCGAACCATCAGGGGGATCGCCTCGGTATCATTCCACAATCCCTCTCTGCTATCACCAACGATTTGACCGATACGCAATACATGAGCCGGCGCTCCTGCTTGAACGGCTGCATTACGAACAATGTGCTCAGCAACAAGCTTCGAGCGCGAATATCCCATCGGTAACGCAGCATGGAGATTCTCTGTCGCTGATTCAGGGACGATAGCAGGCGAAGAAGTAGCTAGAGCAACCGAAATGGAAGAGCAAAAGTAAAAGCGCGCTGGATTGGGTGTGCTGACGGATAAGGAGAAGTTGATAAGATTCTGCACGCCTCTAATATGCTGGTCTTCAAAACTGCGGATACCGAGCATAAAATTGACGGCCCAGGCGCTGTGGATGATAACGGTGGTTTGGGAGAGCATTCCTTGGAGGATTGTTTGAGAAATGCCGAGGTCTTCTAGGCTTAGGTCACTTGTTAGGGCAATTAGCTTTGGGATGGATGGAATAGTCAGGTTGCGTTGCTGGAGTCCTTTTAGTATTCGCGAGAGAGGGTCCTTTCCCCTGGAAAGGCAGTACACCTTGTGAATGTCGGAGCGGTTGAGGAGTTGGGCAAGAATGCGTGCTCCCAGCGAGCCAGTTGCGCCTGTAAGTACCTATGCCTGGTCAATAAATATGGTTGAGACCAGCCAAGGAACACATACTACTACATGACCATTAGAGCTTGAAGCAGAACCAGGGACATGTGTCTTGAACGCTGAATATTTCTTGATCATTGCAGTCATCGTTTCTATTTCATCCTCATCTAGCGTCTTAAAGTCGGATCGAAGCGCACATAGATGTTTCGCCAATCGAGCCACGTTCGAAGTGTCAAAGACGACATTTTGGCCCAGTCGCTTGCCACTGCCACCCAAGTCCAGCTCCTTAAGAATTAGTGCTCTCATCTGTATGGCTTGTAAACTATCAACGCCAGCGGCAAAGAAGTCATCATCGATACTTTGTAATTTTATGCCCAGGCGCTGGTCAAAAGTTTGCATCAAATATCTTTTCATTTGGTGAAGGTTAAACTTCTGTGTTCCAGTCTCATGATCGTCAAGTCTCGTGTACATATTTTCAATTACATCAGAAAAGACTCGGTACACTTGAGCACGTTTGATGGAGTCCTTGTCTGTTCGGGGAAAATCAATCCCAGCTGGTAATGGGATTATTGTTTCTTTACTAAGTTGAGAGAAGCTCTCAGCATGAGCATTAGCGTTCTGCACGGTAGGCCAAATGGCGTCGATAAACTCTGTATCCGACATGTACCTTGCCGCTTCCGAGCGAAATACAAGGAGACCAGGCATAGACTTTCCGGCGCCAAAAACTACAGCCTCTTTGATGAGCGGGTCCTCGTTCACACGGCCTTCGATCGGGAGTGGGAGCACCTTCTCGCCATTCGTCAAGGTCAAGCGGTCATCAAGACGGCCGACATGCTTCCATGCGTAAGGTATAATTGCATGTGGTATGAACAAGTCCTTTGAATGGAAAGATAGGGGTGGATCATCAGAGTTTGATGCAACCAAGGTAGGTAGACCTTTTAGATAGATAGCCTCGTAAGTGCCATCCTCTAATGGCTTCATCCAAAGATATGGTCTTATAGGAGGCAGTATCCGCACATAATCCCACGAGTCATCGCCCTTTGGACGGCCGAACGAGTTCCCCAAACCGCCAATCTCGGTTCTGTAACCTCATTAGTTGTTGTATCTTGTGCCCCTTAGCCTATTGGAAATGTGGAACTCACGCTCCCCAAAAGGTTTCCAGATTGATGCCTTTGCCAGTCAATCGATTGCCGAGCACATCAGAGCACCCACTGCCAGAGAACAGTACCCTACTGCAAGCTTTCAGTGTATTGATACCAGATTGGGTCTCTCCCAACAGCTTGAGGCTATATGGCACGACATGAAGGTTGTCTGGCCGGATGTGCCCGAGAACTTTGATCATATAATCCGCAGTCACCGGGAGATTCGCATTGTACACGTAGACAAGTTTGCGCGCGTACATTCCGTGGACACCAACCCAATTACCATAGCCATGAAACCAGGGAAACGTAGTAAATTCAACCGCACCTTTCGAGGGAGGAGTTTTGGTCATTAATCGCTTATGGGTCAGATAAATGGACTTGGGCAAGCCTGTCGACCCTGAAGAATGTAGTATAGTGACAACGCTAAGAGGATCTACGTCAACGCGAGAAATAGGAGGCTCATCTAGAGCCAGCCTATCAAAATCTTCACGGCGTACGATTGGTACTGACTTGACCAACCGCTCTTGCTGAACTTGAGCGATTAGGGCCGTCACTTGCTTCGATCGTCCAGGAACGACTACATCGCAACCAGTCTCGTCTAGCAATGCGATATAAGCGCTAGGAGCTAGCCTGTTGGACAGACACAGAGAAGTATACCCTAACCGGCTCAAAGCGAAGAAGGTGACGACATAGGCAAGATCTGTCAGGCCTAGCAGAGCCACTATAGTACCATTTGCCTGCGATACGATGTCAACTTTATTTTCACTTGTAGATGGATATACACTACTTACTGGCTCAAGCCCGCAATGGACGTAGTATTTAGCCGCTTGGTCAATGAATCGATCTAGATCTTGCCCTGTAAATTTCTCATAGTCGGTAATCCCTCTCTCGAATTTTGGAAAGGCCAACAGTGGAGTCTGGTCACTGTCAGCTGCTCTCTGACGTATCAAGTCGTCCAATATCAAAATCTCGCCGGACCCAGCGGATGAGGAGGTGTATTCATTCGTAGAATGTGGTGTAGTCATATTGGGGGTCGTGGTTGACAGAGGTTCCATATCTAACACGGTCCCTTACGTGCCGGAGTCGTCGAAAGTAGCGTGTTGTAGGAATTACTGATGGACGATTGAATATATCATGGTAAGAAAACGTTCCAAGGTAGGTATAGGTGAATGCGATTGAGAGGCTATGCACAAGTCGTGATCGAGTGGATGAGCTTCACTATACACATCATGGAAATGAAAGAACAGTGGAATGGTGAGAGTGGAAGACCAAGGCAAAATCATTAATCGCATTGAGTGATATTGCTTCACTACCACGATCACACCAGATAGGTAGACTGTTGAGTCGTTGAGTCTAGAGCCTGCGTGCCTCATACCTTACCTTACCTACTCCTAGCACGAAATTCTTGCATGGCGACTATCGAATGGCTCCTCCAAGCGTACCTTAGCCTCGGCACGAAAATGGAGAACCTAAGGTACTCGAGCTGTCAAGGTAAGGTGAGATCAGTCCCAAGTGACATGTTCGCACGACAAACAAGACAAAGATTCCTCATACGTTCACATACATCAAGTCTTATGGGTGTCCTGAGACTTCTTGGTCTATTTGTTGCCACAGGTGTCAAGAACCTCGGTTGCGAGCCTCGGTGTCTGGAAGAGTGTACACTAGCCTGATTAGGCGTTACAACAATCAGGAGTCAACTTCGATTACAAGATTCTATAGTTTTAGGAGATGCGAAAACACCAGTTTTTCCTACAAAAGATGGACCATCAACTGGCAACAAAGTAATAAAACAGCGAATCCGCGGTCCCTCTACCTCTGTCAACTGTTAACTCCTTTGTGTAATTCGACCCTTCATCGAGTACTATGGCTACCTCGAGACAGCTAGACAGGAGCGGATTGTACTACCTGAGCTATTGCCAACTTCTCGAAGCCATCCGTGAGTGCTTTGACGGAAATACCGAAGGATTTACGCCAGCGACGAGAACGCGGCCAAGATGATGGCCGATCGGAGTCGGTGATCAAAAGCTGGTTGACCGTGTCGGTACAAGCCACTTTCTTGCCCTGGACCGCGAATACTCTGCCAGCGAGTATCCAAGATGGCCTGTTCTCAAGTGGTTGGCCCGATAGCCCACGTCTTCGATTCTTCTTAACGATTTTGAGGTCTTCCTGCATATGATGCTCTTGCACATGGTCGTTTGACATGGAGTCCTGAGTCAAGTCTGTCCCTGTAGGTCCTCCTAGCGAGCTGGCTAGGCTGAGATCTAGCTTTGTTGGCCTAGCGACCGGAGTCTTGTCTGTAGCGTCATGCCTTCTATGCTGGATGGTGGGAGTGGCCGCTAGACGTTGTCTCTTAAGGGAGAGGTACCCTGATAGTCGCTTTCGCTTACTGAGATTCCTAGCGTTTGGAAAGTCATCGTCCTGCGCGGAGTCTTCATCCAGACGGTGTGGGGTAGGGTGTTGAGCAAGGGCATATGGGTGGCTCTTATTCTTCCCGGTTATTTTCGTCAGCTCTTGGTCTGAAGACTGCGCGTGAAAGGTAGTGGTGTCCAGCTCGAGCTCAACGTCGCTTGATGTTGGATTGATGGGGGTGTCGATGCTGGAAGTGTCCCCAGATTCGACCAAGGTAGTAGCGTCAGAAACTGGAGACAATTGTGGCATGGAATACAACAAAGAGCTGTCAGGTTGGGAGTCCTGTGTGGTTCTATTCTCCCTTTTCATCCGTGCCTCGATCGAAGCAAATGACGGATTGCTATTGGCCAGATGAAGGCTATCGACAAAGCGCAACTTTGCAAGGCGCTCCGTTTCCAACTCCGTCATTCGCGCCTTGTGCCTTTTCTTTTCGCCTTGAATCTGCATTTGTAGATCCGACAAGTCTGATTGGACTTTATCGTATAGAATTTGGTGCTTTTCTATTGAACTCATCTTGCTAATTTTTTGAGCTGCTTTGCCATCCAACGCATTCGGAAAATGCGCAAGGACTTCAATGAACGAGTATCTCTTATCCTTGCCCTGACTCATTGAATGTCCACTAGCAGGAACGAGTGTTATATATATGCTTGGCAAATCGGCGGGCTCATCATCACAACCTGCGATGAAGCTCACTACATCGAAACTGTTGCCGAGAAACTTTAGTTGTGTTAACGCTAAAGGAGCTACCACATAAGGATTCGGAAGCCTAAGCTGGTGCTAAGTTAGTATAGTGGTTATATTGCGTATAGAGTGACTGATCGATGGAAGAACGAAACCAAGACGGGATGGTAGGTCGAAAATGGAAATTTCATGAAGTGAGGAAGGGTCAGCGACATGACAGCTTGATTAACTGGATTCTTAGCAATAGGTTGGTGACAACACGCCAACTAGTATCGGAATCAGAATTCTGATGAACATTGATTGGAACGATATAATATGTAGACAGAAAGGCTCGCATGAAAGTAGTATAGCGGAGGACTCAATGCTTAGACAAGGACATACCAAGTGGGACCACTCTTCCTGACCGCCGCTGAGAGATTCCACACCCTTATGGACTAAGCCGAGGTTAAATGCAACAAAGGAGATTTGTCTGGAAAACTGCCGCTTGTTTCGGGGGGATTCAAGAAATAAGATCAAGTCTTCGAATATTTCGCAGAACAAGGTGCAAGCCTTGTGACCGAGCTGTCGAAGGAATTCGAACATGATATACGAACTGGCAGGATTTTTCCATAATCTCGAGCCTAGCATGCACGACTTTGGGAGCCGTAATGGCATGATACAAGCAAGAAAACGGCGGCAATGGCGCTTTAAAACATTAGCCGACAGAATCCTGAAGTAGGTAAAGAATTCATACTTCAAAAGATGCTAGACTTTCTGGACCTGGGCTAGAATTGATCGATACATTTTTCTCAACATTGGGGAATATCATATCTAGTATTTCATCTAAATCTGTAGCATCTCTAGTAATAGGAGCGTTATCGCGCAAGCCTCGCAGATCGACAGGGTACGACTTCGTAGTTGGTTGGGCATCGAGAGTCGAGGGTTTCACTTCCCTGGCTGTCTGCCGTGTTGAATGCATGGGCCCGTCTAAGCTCACTTGGAGACTAAAGCTTGACCCCTTTAACAGAATGGCGTCAAGTGACATCGATGCATTCGCTGGGGCTGCTGTTGCCGTACTAAACCATGACTCTGATCAATGTTAGGTACCGGCCTGACTCCGAAAAAGGTATTGCCAACTTACGTGTCTCAACTAGGGGTGGAATATATATAGGTCCTTTGCAATATATTGACTTGCTAGCGCAATACTTGCAGCAGAGCTGACCTTCCTCGGTTATGCACTGAAAATGAACTCATCAGAGCTGCCCTGTAACGATTGCTCAACGTGTTCACCTTTCTTCTATTGTAGCATGATGTGCAACTTCTTCTGGTCTTGTCCTTTCCTGAATTCTCTGCTTGAGGGTTGTAGTGAAGGAACGGTAAAGGAGCCAATGGACTTGGTTGATCCAAAACGTTCCGCAGGGGATGCTTTGTGTCTTCGGCAACGGCTGCCAAATGTGTCCCGCCATGAGCTGTAGGAAATGACGTAGATACACCATACAATGATACTCCCTGGACAAAAATAGTATTAGCGATGTAATGCTCCGAGGCTACAGTCATAGCATACTAGAAGCGTATCTGGTCTGTCAAAGGCCGTGAGAATTGGACTATGTGGAAGCTCGCAAGAAGAGCTTTGGAAGCAAGCATTCGTGTCAGGTTGAGGCAGCTCGTTGTCGTAACCCATGGTGGTGTTAATGAGAAGATGACCGGACGCATCTTCAGCCCAGGTGGTTGGATAGAAGCATTCGTTACAAAAATCGTCATTAGTGGCTATTAACGTATTCCAACAGTCCCTATTCTCACACCTTTTAAGCATGGTGATAGTCATAGAACGATTCAGTAGAACGCATATGAGAGATAGAAAAGGGAAAAAAATGAAGGTGGAACACAGAAACGTCTTATGGGCTATGCAAAGGAAAATCGACAATCGCGACGGACTATCCCCCACTTTGAACGCGACGTACAGCTCTGTGGCGTTATCAGCGGAGAGATAATGTAAGCACGCAGCTTTTGTATCATTCGTTCTCGGTTTGCTCGCCTCACTTTCCTGGGCCGCTGAGCCTCCGCGAACCCTGGACCTGCAGGCAGTATAACCACGTGACAAGAAGTTTCGTTCAACATGGTCTAGCTCCTGGGGAAGAAGTTCCAATCGAGAAGAATTCCATCACTAAATTTGAAAATACGTATACGCACCACCTGACTATAGTCATGACCGTGCTCTTACCTGATTCGGGGCTTTCGGACTATAGACACTGCTGGAAAAGGAGTCTTTCAAGATGGCTTGGCCAGAAATTCGGAATTTCTAGTAGATTGGCAGACTTGACATTCCCCCATAAGGTGTACTATAAATGTGAATGGTCGCCAGTATGCAGACAGAAAGCAACAGACTGTCGCTGAAGATCCTTCAAGCCCATTACCTTCTCTAAGATCCATTCAATACATTTAGTTTTTCGAACCCAGATCTCCTCGTTCATCGGTGCTAGAGACTGCACATTTTTTAGCAGCTACGGCACTGCCGCCTGGGCTTGTACTATGGCGTCGGTTGACATAACGCCCAGCTATCTGCCTGCTGATGCTGATATGGCTCAAGTGCTTCTTATCCTCGAGAAATGGTCGGGTCGACCTCGTCGACAACCAGTAGTCCCGCCCCTCGATTGGAAAACTCTCGGCAATCACCCGCCATGATACAATATCTGCGAAAATACGATCAGTCCAAAGCCTTCTTGACAGGGCAAGGCCATGCAAGTCATAACAGACAACAAGCGACAAGCCAGAAGCTGCAAGCGTGGAACATCACATGGGAGCACATGGCTAGTAGAAAAGGCCAAGGGGATGGTAATGCAATGCTATACCCTGTTCCCAAGCTATTTCAATGACCGATATCGTGATTAGCAGGCCCGAAATCATAGGGTAGTACTTTCGAGTTGCGCATGGAGCTGAGCAACTTGGACAACAGCGGTCGAAGAGACTTTCCCCACTTTGTAAAACGGACAGAGATAGACCGAGTTTTTGTTGGTTGGATGAATGCAATACACTGTAGGTGAGATGGGAAGTAGGCAACACGCTTGCAGTTGCAGTGCGTGCATGTAAAATAGAATAAAAAACAGAAAAGGGTGTCAACGATCAATTGCTGTTTACTAAGGTATTTTTGGTTTGTTTTCGATACCTTTTCCGAAGGCTTAGTGCGAGATGACGTACATACATATGAAGCTGTTTATTCTAGGGGTAAGAGCTCACCTGTTTCTTCCCTTCACCTCTTCAACATCGATCAGAGGATTTATTGACCACTCACTCGCCTTGTAACCCTAATCCTTGTTCTTTGATCAAATGTACGCTAGATATCATGAAGCCGCCTCTGAGATCTCTGCAGCTCTAAAAGACTGTCGGCGAGCGCTGATTAGGCCTCACCGCACACAGATATAACCTTTGCACGAATTCGAAGCTCGATTGTGAAAAGAACACTTCTGCTCCTCTCTAATGAGCGCGTACCAAAATGCTTTTTGGTCTTTGATCATTGCGCTTGACAGATGCCAGGGCTCGCAAGTGAGCTTGTTTTCACATGCGTTCCGTTGGGATAGACTTTGTTATGTTCATTCACACTAATGCTCATCAGTGAAGCAGAGTTCACTACTATCTATACTCGAGGTATATCGCAAGATGAATCACTCCGTATTCTAAGGCGGCGATTGTTAGGAGTCGGTGAGGATATAGAGCTTGCCACCTTGCTTCTCGATAATCAGTGCAGCAAAAGTTAGTAGCCGCTTCTTGCGTTGACGGCCTGCCAACATGACGTCTGACCGACTCGAGTGGTAAAGGCCGCCCATGAAAAGGATGTTCCGTGCTGGGCCATCCCTTTAAGACCTTCACTTTCTCTATTATGAGCTCACGCCACGTGTAAAGGTAATTCAGGTACCGTGTGCTTAGCCTTGCATTTCTACCATCAACTCTGGCTCCCAGCAAAGCCTCTTCCAGTCCACGGTCAACAAAGGTACGACGGGCAGGAGCATGGGCTCTTGCTATTGGACATGTGAAGTGGATGAAAGGAAACGGTAAGGTAGACAGACTAGAGGATCAGAAGCCATGAGCGGTAAGACCAGCTCATTCCCTACGCAGGGCCAAGATGTCACGGTGGCTTGGTTTAGGATCCCGCTGGATTTGTCAAGACATGTGAACTATATAACTACATATCATAGGTTCGAACAAAGTCGAGTTCGTAGCTTGTGTCCTGTAATGCTGCTACATCTCACTTCCCCAATCAGCTCTGCCCTTGCTGGTATACGAGTCCACGTCCAAGTTCATTCTCATTCTTGAGATGACTCTATGTTTCTATTGAGCCATAAAGAAACTAATAGTTGGTAGAAACGCATTGCGAAACCTCAATCATCACGGTGGGGCTGGGACGCACTCGAACCCGACGCATTGGCGGGTAGCAGTCCAAAGATCAGTCCCTCCGAGATCCGCGACCTTCATATAGGGCAGCATAGTCGAAATTACCAATGCATCGCCACTGGGCGACGTCCCAGTGTTCCACACTGCTATTCCGTTCTGATACATGACGAAGTTACCGTCGGTTTGAAATATAAGCTCGCATGACATCTTTGTACAGTCCACGCCGCCCTATGTAAAGAATGCTGTTACCATCTAATCGAATATGTAGAAAAATATAGTGAAATGTGCTGTCTCGAGGTCATACCGTCTGACTACTCCAAGCGGCATCGGCAGTATTCATGGTGCCGTGGAGATAAATGACGAAGTTGCCGTCATACTGAAAGTAAAAATTCATGCCATGATCGAGGCTGGCGAAGGGTGTATTGGCGGGAGTGACGACAAAGTTGGAGCGGGAAAACCAGACTTGAGTGAAGAAGCCGAACACAGGAGAGGCGCAGGCGAGAAGAAAGATAGATTTCAGAAACATATTTCAGGTATGAACTTTGCGAAGTGGATGTTGCCCGCGTTTGCTTTGATTGAGGAAACGAAAAGAACCTCAAGCATTCCGACTTCTCCCTATATACTTGATCCTCTCAGTGTGAGGCTGGCGTCTCTACGCTGTAACCGGAATTCCTTGACGAGAGGGAAATTAGCTGTCGGGGTCCAAAAGGACTTAACAGGTGGTGACAGTGAGTGCATAAAGCATAACCGAGGGCTTTCAATTGAAACATGAAAGTTAGGCATACCTCACTACCTCAGCCGTACCAGAAAGATAAAGATTACTCTGGGATGATGCTTTTCCCAATCACTTCTGATACCGTGTGGCCCCCAAAACAACAACCGACAAACTCTGTTGCCTAGACCCGCCTTGACCCATTTTGGCTGTATCGGTTTTGATGATTATCTCCCGCTTCTCAGGCCCTTCCAGTCCACGGTCAACAGGGAATGAAGAAGATGAACCTAAGCTCTGTTCCAACTGGACGCGTGAATTGGATCAGTAGAGGAGCGCGGATGGGTCAACCCAAAAATCGTCCTTGTTGGGAACCATACCGTCCCGCGCCATCATCAAGACATCATCGTTCCAGTCATCCCTATCTTGCTCCGTACTTTATTGTCAAGTTAACAACCTCGTTTCGATCGAAACGATTCTGTCTCACGTTCGGTCACTTCCCCTCGATCAGAACGAGTGACCAAGCCAACCCTACAACTTCGTTGATCCCCCCAAAACCCAGCGATGACATCGACGCACTATACCAAGACTCTCCTCGAGGAAGGACTGCAGTGTTCCAGAGCACGGCTAAACATCTTGACGCCAACTCACCTTAGCTTCGCTACATGTCAAAAGAACCCAAGACTGGCATTTACGAGCACTCATCCACCCACAACATCTAGACCGACATCGCCGCCAAGCTAAACTACCGCTTCCCCTCTAACACATCTAGGGAAGACAGTGCCAGACGGGCCTTGTATGCCACCTATGTCAACCCCCCCAAACTACGATCAAACACTTCGCACAACGCAAATATACCCTAGAGTAGAACTGCCACTGTCACGACGATGTTGGAGAGTTTATGGAAAACATGTAATGGACCCGACTCGCGAAACGTGTTTTTGCCGATTTGCATGACGTCCCACATATCTTTCCACCGCATGAATTGCCGAAATGGATAGAGGCTATTGAGAGGGTCAGGGATCGGTACCTCAAAGTCGTGGATGAAGAGGATCTGGACACTCGGATCCCGGCGAGTAGAGCTTTGGAATCATCGCCGTAAATATGGAGGGGAAAAGAAGAAAATAGATCGGCAAATGGAGTTTTGGAAATTGTTGCTAAGGCTCTGGAGAGAGAAAAAGAAAATGGATCGGCAAAGGGAGCTTTGTACACCACCACCGCAGCCTTGAAGCAAAAAAAGGAAACCCCACCAGCACAAGACGACACGCTCATGGGGCAAGTTCCAAAACAAGACTAACCATCACAACAACCCCAACCACCCCAGCATTCCACCAAGCCAACCGTCTTCCACCAGACCTCAACAGCCTCCATTCGCCAGCAGCCTGAAGACTCTTCGACACTTTCAAGTTCATACTTGAGGTTTCCACCATCCCTCATGCATCGACCGACTCGATCCGTGCAGCGTGCTAGAGAGGAACCGAAATCATCATCATCCACCTCTACCATCTTTACCCCTCTTCCCCCTTCGCCGTTTCCCTCTCCCTTAACACCCTTAACTCCCTCCCTCCGCACCAGCCCCCCCCCCCAAAAAAAACCCACACCCTCCCACCACCCCTAATCCCTTCTCAAAAGCCACCTTTCCCCAAAGCCCCCCCGATGCAGCGAAGATCTGCAACAAAAGTACCGTCACATCTAGCTCATTATCTTATCTATCTTACCCAAATTGTGCCCTTCCAGAACGCCTCGGGGAGGGAGATGGGATATGGTATTTCCGCAGAACCCATAAAAGCACGCCCACCAAGGGTATACCTACATACTGTAGTAGAGACAAAACCCCCCCGTCGGAGAAATGAAAAAAAAAGGCAAAAAAAGAAATTAATCAGCACAGCATAACCTACAGTAAGCAACCCATTTTCTTTCTTTCTTTCTTCAAGTTTCCGTGTCAGGAGTATTACATGTGATCGAACCATTATTTCTTCCGGGGTGTTTAGAAAGGCAGCAGCGAGCGGAGATGAAGAAAAAGAAAAAGAAAAAGGGAGAAGATGATGATGATGAAGAAGATGTGATTATGAGAGTGGGTACCGGTGTTTTGAGTAGGAGGGCTGTTGGGTCTCGTATAAATGGGAGGAGTGTGCGGGTGGCAGGATACAGTATATGGTGGTTGTTTGAGCAACTGGTAGCAGCGTTGATGTTTGGAATAGGTGGGCGGGTTGATGAAGCGGTTGTTTTTCGTGCTGGTGTTGTTGCCGTGCGGATGCTTTGGGATATCACATCCATGAGAGATGTTCCAGCCATCTCTCTCTTTGGCCCCTCCCATTCCCTCCCCCCCCGTCCCCCCTCCCACACACCCCCTCACATCCCCCTCCTCAACAACACCTCCCCCCCTCCCTCCACCGTCTGCCCCGCTGCACTCGCCCTCACAACCCCGGCCTTCTGCAACTCCAAGACCAAGTTGAAAATCATACCGTCGCAGCCTTTGGCAGCTAGGATGTCGACGGTGACGGGGAGGTATTCGGTATGTTGGGTTATGGTGGAGTTGTAGGGGGATTGGCCGACTGTCGTGGTTGTTAGCACGTTGCGGAGAAGGGGGTTTGGATGGGAGTGGGCAGGGTTAGGGGGAGGGAGGGGGAAGGAAGGGGGGGAGAGGGAGAGTGCTTACTGGGGATGACGACGTCAGGGACCTCGCTAAAGACAGAGATACGCGAAGTACCGAAGCCGAAGGGGACTTTGGGCGGCCTATAACCAGCGAAGATCAATATTATTACCTCTCCCATCAAATCGTTCCCCAAGCCGAGAATTGCAATCAGATCGGAATGGGAAAGGGGCCAAACGTACGGCAAATACTCGTTTCGATACTCCGTCTGCGCGCCCGCGGTGTATAGCAGCAGGCTATCGGAACACGTCGTGGGGTCCTTGACGAGCACGCGCGTGTTCCACCAGTCCATGAAGAGAGTTTTATTGGCGACGGCTTGTTGGAGGGTGGAGCGGGGGTAGGAGTCGCCAAAGGCCCAGCGGACCTGGTTGGCGAGTTCATAGGTCAGTTTCACGTCTCGCTACAGTAGCTCGTTCTTTCAAGCTTTTTTCCCTTTTTCTTTCCGAAGACGGCTTGGGGGAAACTTACCAAAGGAACGGGATCAACAAACGGTTTCCTGCCGTTGTGCGCGGCGGCATAGTCGGCGAAAAAGGGGTCGCGGACGAGTTTGGTTTGTTCTTGCGAGACAAGGATCGGGTATGTGATATTCAGCAGCTCATCGAGAGAAGGGTCCGCGCCGACAGGTCTGGTAGCTGCCCATGCCGTTGTGGTATTGAAAGCCGTCACATTTGCAGACAAAAACGCTTGGAGCTTGCCCAAGAAGCTGAGAGTTAGTGCGTCTGCGGGCGCGGCGGAAGATTTGGGAAAGCCGAGGGTGTAGATTTTCTTGGGGTATTTGGTATAGAAAGGCAAGTTGTCGTAGAGGACTTTCCCCGCTGCGGCCCAAATGACGGGATCGCGCGTAAGGAAACCTGCGGTGTCGAGTTCGGGGGCTAGGGGCATGACACCTGTGAGGGCTACCAGCCCGTGAGTAGGGCGGTTGCCGAACAGTCCTTGGACTTGAGAGGGCCCACGAATACTGCCGCCTGTGTCTGAGCCAATCGTCAGGTCAAGCCATGGGTACGAGCCCTCGCCTGCACCAGGGCCAGAGGAGGACGACGACGGGTCTTGGTAGCCGTCACCGCGCGGGTTGAACGGTGAGTGGTAGTCGACCCAGTCCGCCGTTGCCGTCTCCCCATTTGCAAATTGGCTTGTCTTCATCTTACCCACAACTATCGCCCCAGCGTCAATGAGTTTCTGGATCGCCAGTGCGTTGATGGTTCTGGGAGGGTAGAGGCCGTAGTAAGCGCGGTTGCCATCGCTGGTTTTGACGCCGGCGACGTCGTAGATGTCTTTGACCCCGAGCCGGACGCCCGCGAGAGGTTTGTCGGCGGTTTTTGTGTAGTACAAGCGAGATGGGACGCCCACGGTTGGGGAGTCGATGCCGGCAATGCTAGCGGGGAGGGGGGCGTAGGAGTCATTGCCGGCGGGAACCAAGGGTTGGGTGAATGCGCCTGCAAAGTCGGAGTAGAGTCTGTAGGGTTGGTAGAGGGATCCCTCTGAGTTGATAAAGTAGGGACCTGGTGGGATGGTTGACGGGGCTGAGAGGACGGAAATTGTGCTGGAGTTGGCGGGAAAATGTTGCTTTTGTGCATTTTCTTCCGTAGCGATGTATTGGACGAATAGGACTGGGATTTTTGTCAGCGGAGGGAACCACTCGGAGTATCATGCTATATATATATACAAAATAGCCATGGACAACTATTATCTACCGCCGCACGAAGATTAAAAGGTTAAGCTATTGATCATTAGAAAGTAAATAGGCAGGTGAGATAGAATGATCATCGCTTGCAAAAAGACGCCATAAAACTGGTCCGTCAAGCCAGGGCAGTGGGTGGACTAGGAGGAACAGTTAACGCTGAGCACAAGAGAACCGGTGCAGTCGTCGAAACGCCATCCATCAATTGAAATGGGCCAGGGGCCACAAGCCGTCTCCGCAGGCACCCAGACTCCTTCCACCCCCCACACCGAATCAGACCGCCCCTCATCCCCACCACATACCTTCAAGAAACCCCCCACTCCAAACATCATCCCCCCCAAACCCCACCACGGTCTTCTCCAAATCGCTCTGGCTGAAATCCGCCCGGATACCACTCACAACAGTCACAGGTGTCAGTCCCACAGCGGACGCTTTTCCGTTGAGCAGGCTCGACTTGAAACCGTGCTCGAGGTTTGTCAAGGGTGTTGCGGGGACGTAGTAGGAGATGCCGTTGAGGACGAGCGTGGAACCCGTAGGAGTAAGCTGTGCGAACGTAGGGGGGAGAAAGGGGAGGATGAGGGAAAGGAGAGGGAAGAGGGTAGTGAGGATGACAAGGGCGGAGGGAGGCATGGTGGGTGGATGTGAAAGCGAGAGGAGGAACGAGAGGAGGTGGGATGGAGAGCGAGAGGTTGCGAAAGCAAGTGCTTGGGGGGTGGGAATGATTTATACATGTCCCCCGGTTTTGAAATATAAGAACTTGCAGATGGATAAAGTAGGTAAAAGACGGATAAAGTGAAGCTTCGAAATCACTCCAACATCAAGGCGGGGGGGGGAATCACGATATGGGAAAAAGCGTCATTTGGAGAAGAACCCCGCTTTCCTTATCTGGGAACGACACGACCTGCCCGAAAGCAGCTGTGAACGACAGCGTATTGCAGACACGGAAAAAGCAAATCAAGATGCATCGATATCGTGATGGCCAGGGACGCTCGAAGAGCTACGGTATCTACTTTACCTAGAATACTTTGTCTTGCAGTAGTGTGTGATAAGCTTAATGCGGGTTGGGTAGCAATCGACGTCGCTGGTAATCCGTATCAACAACAACAACAAACATATAAGAAATACTTTTCTCGATGAGACAGTTGGTGGTTATAAATAGAGATTTTCTATTCGCCTGTTTGCGCGGCTTGTTCGTGCCTCCAAGGTTGGAAGTTCGAGATGTAGAGAGGGAGCCTGTGGACCCGAGGAAATGAGACGGCAACCCCCGACAACAATGCTCGCAAATGCCTGATGAAGGAACGGGTATCGACGCTTCATAAACCACGCTGGATCCGAAGTATGAGAGCCAAGAAAGCGCTAAATCGTGTGTGTATATGACTCTGGGAAAGCTGCCGACCATTACAGTCCGCGCTATACCTCCCCCCCATCCTGCGCCCAAGAATTACTGGTGACTTTCAAAGGTACTGGATTGTTGACGCCCTCAGTTCGCGGGACTGAGAGAGGCAGAGGATGGTCCCCAGCGGGCCCCACTGGCTGTGCCTCGCTAGTCACTGGTATCGGTTTACCATTCTCCATTATCTGCGGGACTGGTGGGTGAGAAACATGTGATTCCGTGTCCATTGTCTGCGAGACTGGTGGGTGAGAAACATGTGATTCCATTTCTATTTCCATTTCCTCTTTGACAGCCTGCTTGACCCGTCTAAACAGTTCATCACGTCTGCGCTCGTGGGTGTAGCGGCAGGCGGAGACGAAGAGAGCAAAGTGGATGAGTCTGGTGAGGATTAGATGATGTGCGTTCAGCTTCATCCGAGGGGTGGCTTACAGGAGTGCAACGGAGATGGCGCTGCCAGCATATTCCACCGCACTCATTTGCAACTGGTATTGAACTGGAGCGGTATAGTATTCCGAAGCCGTATCTATTGCTGCGAAGATCACGAAAAGAACCATGGGAAAGAAGGTGCACCAAACGATCAGATCACAGCCGACGTTGGCGCCAGGGTGGATGGCTCGTTTGCGGGCGAGCAGTACGGCGATGTTGGCGATATTCCAGATTAGTGAAAACCCGAGCTGCAATAACGTCGATTGTCAGGCGCTGTAAGTCAACGAGAATGGGGCTGATGATGGCCCACCGGTATAAGATCATAAGGAACCAGCAGGTGGACGCCATATTCATAAAAATATCGAGAATTCCAATTTTCAGAGGAAGCCCACGCAATGCAACCTATTCCGCCCACAGCCAGTACTATTGCAAGAATGCGCAAGGCAAACTTCCAAGCCCATTTGCGGTCATCTTGATAGAGCCTCAAGCGATCAGAAACCTTGTTCACGCCCATGTTGATAATCAATCGAGGATCGTTGTGAAGAAAGATACTGATGTTCTATCTAGAATATGTAGAGAGATAACGTAGAGAACGAAAAGTATTGATTCCAGTTATATGGAACAACGTTCACAGCCTCAACAAAGGGGGGTTCAAGAAGGGGAGCTCCGAGACGCGACGTAGCAGGGGTACGTATTGTATATGGCTGAGATGCAAAAGCCAGATGAGCCTCTGTCCATATCGACAAAATAACCTATTTAAGGAAGCACGGAGTGTATGTCGAACACACTCGTAGTAGTGCGTGGTAAAAGACATGAAACCTCCCTAGCCTCAGCCTTGATCTAAGGCTGGGGGGGGGGTGGTCCACTGAGCCTTGGCACTGGCCGATTAGGGCTTTGTGTGCGCTTCAAGAATAGGCAAGACACTTAGGCGCGAAACACGCCATGTGTCCATTCTTCAAGAGTGCGAATCAGTGCCAGAGGTGGGGCTTAGAGGGTTGAGGAAAGATTCCATTTGATGTGTTTATTTCTTAAAATTATAGGTATTCTTTTGATATGTTCTAGGCTGCTGCATATGTCCAAGGTAGCAAGTCAAAGCTCTACCGACGTATCGAGTATATAGCTGTAAACATCTAGGCCGCCGTCGCAACCAAATGGGGTATCTGCGCAGACATTCAAGCGCGAGAAACATATCCAGGCCAGACATAATATTCCCGAATCCACCGCTTGTTCGCCAATAAGTACTCCACGTCGCGGGCCGGCGAGGTTCTCAACGCCTTGCATTCTCCCGAATAAACTCCTTCCTCGCGCGTGTAATTTATTCGCGCAATGCGCTCGTCATGAAGTCCATACCCATAGTCCTTTCGGCCATACCCCGCCCTGCTCGCACGCTGCCCGGACTTTGCGGCGAAGCGAGCCTAACGTTGTCGTAAGGATTGAGTTGAACTTCATCGCTGCCCGGGCTGGTTTCGCTATCAGGTCCATGCGCCCAATCACTCACACTTGGCCGAGTACTGCGGAGAACGCCGCTAGGTAATTGTTCTCGGGGTTGAAGATCAAGATGTAGATCCGGGGGGGTTCGACGAAGATGTACTGGGCTACTGAGAGGATCCAAGGTCGAGCCGGTGAGCGTAGGAGATAGAGGACTTGTAGGTTCGCCGGGGATGCCGCCCAGTCCGTCATGCGGCGGGAACCCCTCAGGATGTGTTCTCCCAGGTCGCCAACAGGCAGCTGGATTCGTGAAGACATTGAGTGGATCATTGGCGTGTTCAATATGTTCCGTATCAAATACGCATTTCCGATCCAGGGAAGGGACCCATTTCAAATGACCACGATTGTGACCACTAAACGATGAATAATTGTCATGGTTTGATAGAGTGTACTTCGAGGGGCTCTGGAACTTCTTCTCCGTAGAGGGCGACTTTGGGGGTGGTTTTGGTGGTTTATTCGAGAGGCGTGGGTAGTGGAAGCGGGATAGATAATCGAGCGATTTAGAGCGTCCTTTGCGAGCTTTGGGGGGGACCTGAGCTTCTGCATCAGGTATGTTCAAGTTTTGTGCGTTGTTAACCGAAGAGTTGGCGAGGGTCATGAGTTGGTTGAGCACGGCGAATTCGAGTTTAAGCTTGATGCTGTAAACCATTGCCTTTATCGTGGCTTCGATCTCGTAATATGATGAGTATTCCATGCCAAGGAGAACGACATCCATCGCTATGATAATCGAGTTGATCCAGATCAGCTGCATCATGACTTTTCGCGTACGACCGTGATAAACCGGCCGCAGCAGTTTGATTGTCGCGTAGACGTAGATGCCGGAGATAATAAACTCTTGAATACAGAAGGCGGTCATTTGGAGCCGTTCGACAACGTTGAAAGGGCCGATGAAGTCAAGCGGTCTATTCGAATTCGATCCGTATGTAAGAACCGTGGTTGGTATGTGGAAACAGAAGGCATCGACAATGATCATGGCAAGAACGCCCCGTAATACTTTTTGTTCCCGAACGACGAGATGGAGCCTTGAGTAGAGCACTATGGCCTGCCCAGTGACCATGCAATACCAGCCAATGGTGATAATTGTGACTGATAAAACTTCATTTGTAGTGAGTTGGAAGAACTTCATCAGGAAGCCGAGCGAGTGTAGCACACAGCCATAGCTTGAAATCAGCAACGACCAGAAGTAGAGGCCCCTGTGTCGCTTGAATGTGAGGAACACTTGAACGTTAAGCTCGATAACATTATACCATGCGACAGCAGTGAAAGCAGCAATGGACATGAAGACCGCTCTGTCAAATTTAATAGGCTGTGCGGTAGCGCCATCGTCAGCTCCCATTGTTGCGGTGATGTTGGTTCGGGCGGTATGTGAAGATGCTATTGACCGTGGTGAAGCTATCGCGTCTCGAAAGGGTTCATTGGGCTCAGAAACCCGTTCGGAAGAGAACAGCTGAAGGTCTGCGTTTAGGGATATTGTCCGATACGAGATATCGAAGAGTGACGCAAACAACCGTGGGTTGTGACTCGGTCAGACGAGAAGGTCGAGGATCAGAGGGATCGGGTTCAAGCACGTAAGAAAGGTGCTGCGGTGAAGCTATTCGAATAATGGCTCATCGCGGTCACAAGTACCACGAAGATGCCGCGAGATGGTTGAGACAGAGGTGCAGCTTTGAGAATTTGATGATGAGAGAACGTATGAGAGTAAAAGCTGGGGTTGAAGGGGAGGGGGGGAGAGACAGGGAATTATGGGGGAGTTGGAAGCGACCGAGTAGGTGCCCTGGTGAGCAGTGAACGGGACGGCCAAGGCGGCATGAATGTGGAAAATGCAAGTATGTACTTCGGCTTTTCAGAACCACCAAAGTAAAGTAAAGTCGGCTTGTAAGGGTAACGAACGCCACAAAGTGATAGCCTAAGCATCCTTAACAACGACAGGGATTACTCCGTACTGACCAGTAAAATACGCATTCGATACGGTAGATAACACACACGACTGACTTGGAAGGGATTGTTAGAACACCAACCACTAAGGACTACTACCTATGCACAGTCGGAATGGTCTCAACGCATAGGTAGGATCCATTGGCTTTCCACGCAATACTAGAGTCCTGCATGAGAGCGTACTAAGATACCCACTGGATGCGGCCACGAGCACGGAGTACGCCATAGATCTACCCATCATCCCACAGGCTACACTATCTCTCACACCGGATCTGGGCCTCGATGATGACTGCCAGCATCTCAACATGCACGTTGGTATTCACCGTATCTTAGGGTGTTCCTCTGTCTGATGCTGCTACCGACCTAGGTAAAGTATTGTTATTATTATTATTATTGGCTCTGGCAGTATGGCGCTGGTTTTGTTCCGGCCGTGAGTCAGGGTGCGCCATTGCGAGAATTAAGATTTCCTTGACATCTCATAGACGCATCAATCCCACAGGATCGTGGTTCTCCTAGTGACACTCGCTTCGGCACATTCTGGTAGGAATTCGCGACAATTTGTCCAGGTAATTACCACCAAGTACCAAATATTGTCGAGATCTTCTGTTCCCTGGTCCGGCTGACCCAACACCGACTTCACCGCCATTTGATTGGATAGAATGGTGTATTGGTATCGAGTACGTCTCCGAACCATGGATCTTTTGACAGAGGCTTCAGAAAGACAACCCGCTTGAACCCTTCCGATCATGTAATGCCAATCATGATGCGCGTGAAAGATGGCTGTATAGCGGCCACCGACGTGTGCTTTGAGCTCTCGACCGGATCCGGAATCATCTCGTGTTGATGGAAGATATTTTCTCGCGTTGAAGTGGCGTCTCGGTCCCAACCTCGACGTTGTCGTCGTGCGCTGATATTCTAGTGGTGATTGGTCCGGTTGGCAATGTGTAAAAGAATGCGTGACAGGTCCGCAAGGATTGAAAAAGCGCCCCTCTCTAATTCGACGGTGGCCGGATCTGGGAAGCCAGCAGACTAACCTAAGGTACAGTAGTGAAATACCGTAACATACGTACGTACCTAGTAATGTACCTTACCTCGCTCGGTCCTATGAGTACCTTAGGTTGAGCCTGTTTGATAACCGCTAACTTTAGGGATGGTTTGGAGACTTTATGCGACTAAACATCCCAAGCTTCAGTCCCAATCATCGTAACAGCGGGAGTTTAATTCTCGCGAATTCGCGTCAAGACTCAAGAATCCAAGACCTAGAAAACTCCCCTCTTCCGCGTAGGTCCAAATGCGGGGCAGCCGTGAGGATGTACCTACAGTATCTGTCCAAGCCCGCAGGTTGTCCTGACTTCTTTCGGCTGTCAGGGACCGAGCATACTGTACATACTTGTGTCCTGCACGATGTGTTTTGTGTATCAGGGAGCCTTGCATCCGTGTTCTTGTGTACCCAGACAAACTGCCAGAGACTCCTGGCTGAAGAGGAGATGAGTAACGCCTCAGGGAAGGCAAATTGCTGATCAATGTGCTGTATCACCCACATGTGGGCGCAACAATGCTCGACAATGCTCAATATCATTCTGCAGAGACGCACTGCGCTTGGGTCAAGATCAAACCCCCAAGTATTCCCTGCGATCCCCACATCACAGGCCATCCAAGGTACCGGTGAAATCACCTTAAGACCTGAAAGTGTCCCATACGTGTATCAGCGCCGGCCCTTGTCTTAAGCGAGAATTATTTATTTTTGGACCTCGTCGCCATCGAGTTTCAGTTTCAATTAACGTTACGCTTGTTGAAGAATCACCCCAAAACACCGGACCAAGCCCCCCGTGTGACACTCAAACTTGAAACGTCTTCACGGCCTGAACATTGTGTACCTTCGCAGTCTCTCGACGCGTAAATTCTAGGATGCAAAATTGCTCACCTCAACCATCTACCATTACATCTGTTATCCTACCACTAACATCTTTGTCAATCCATCTCACCAGCTAGTCCCTTACATTATCTCGCTTATCTTGCTGGTACATATAAGATGCTTCAGCGTCCCTGAAACGGCCCCCAAACGAGGTAGGACGTCCACTCGTCTCGCCGAGTACATTTTCGCCTCGAAGCAAAAATAGAATTCAATGCTGTTTTGCCCTGTTGACCAAGGGTACTGAATAAGCAAGCCATGGAGGCTCAGCAACCTGCTACTGGCTTAGACAAAGCTTCAGGTCTAAAATTGGACAATTCTCGTACCTGGTGTCTTTTCTATAACGTCACACTCTCTTTACGTTCATTGTATTCGTTTCGGTTTCTTTATCAACTCTCCTTGTATTTGACTTGTATCTCGCTTCTATTCTTGAGGTCTTGTTTAACATACGTTTACTGATACACGCATCATCGGAGCTGTTGGCTTCGTCAAAAGCTTCTTGTACAGTGTTTCTCATTCCTGACCTCCCCAAATGTCTGTCTGGAAAGAAAGGATGATAACCAATGGCTCCTCTCACAATCTGTTACTTGTCGCTTTAGAACTGTCACCTAAAGAACACCCCTCACCACCCTCTCCTGCTTTGCTACTGCCCTCGTTCAGATACCGTTTCTGAGTCTCCTTAAATGTATGAGAGCATGAGGTAATTTCTCAGAGCATTTTCGTAGGGGGTTCAGAGGCTTTGCAAGCTCCTCACGTTTCTCCTGAGGGTTATAACAGCAAAAGTGGGCTCTCAATGTTGAATTCCCAGGGCTTGGATTGCTTGATAAGATTGTAAATCATTTGCGATCGCTAACATGAAACTACCCTGTCCTCCTTTGCGCCAATTCAAACACACCCAGCTCATGCAAAACCGTACACCCCAGCGCCAACTCAAAACGCACCCCTTCCCTCCCCTCCCCTCCACCTCTTATCACAAATCAGAGTTTATACACCACATCATCATTCTCCTGATACCTGCAGGCGCCAAAATCCATCAGCAACTCAATCCACACAATCAACGGTAAGCAACACAATGGAAAAAAACCCACATTATCTCATTCCTTTCCCCCATCTCCCTCAGCGCACCTCTCGCTTCCTCCGCCCCAAACGTCTCCTCCCCAGCCGGCCTCTTCCGATTCACCGCTTCCACCAGTGGTCCGACATCCGCGGCGTCGTTTTGGAACAAGGCCGTATTGAGAAGCTGGCCGAGCGTAGATCTGAAGACGCGAAGGCGCGCTGCTGAAACTTGCGGCACGGCGAGGGTCTCTTGGTTCTGGGAATCGTCGGTTTGGGAAGTAATGAGTTGGGATGCTGGCTGCGAAGATGCTATGGACATGCGGGATGAGGATTGGGTGGGCCGCGTGCCGTTGGTGGTCGGTTGGGTGGTGCGCGGGCTGGCAGTGTAGAGGTCGTCGTCGTCGTCGTTTTCGGAGCCATTCGTGGCGCCCATGCTACGGGTTTGGGCGGCGTGGGTGCCGTTGCGGCGGGGGGTGCGGGGGGTGGTGCCGTTTCTTGTTCGCGCGTCACGCTCGTTTTGGTTGTCGTCGTCGTTGTCGTCATCGTCCGAGGAGGAGTCGGTCGACACGGCGTCGTCGGCGCGGCTGACCTTGCGTCTCTTCTTGCGCTCGTCCTCGACGACTTCCTTGAAGAGGGCGAAGCGCAGGATCGATTCCGCGGCTTCGGCGTCTTTTTCTTCGACGCGGTGGGAGAGACGGGCTTTTGCGTGGGCGGTTGAGAGGCGGATGAGGGTTTCGAGGGTACGCGCTGTCATGGGGGAAGTCTTGCGCTGGTTTCCCTCGAGCTCGTCGTTGCGCAGGGCGGAGTAGGTGGTTACGATGAGGTCGGCGGCGCCTTTGGTCAGGACGGGTTTGCGCTGCAGTTTGGCGTATTGGATGTATTTCTTGATAAAGGGGATGCTGAGGACGTCGACTTTGCGCGCGCTGCCGCGGCCAGAGGTCACGGTGACGCCGGCGTGGAGCATGATGTTGAATTTTTCGTAGACCTGGGTGGGTTGATTGGCGTCTTGTTCGTCATCGAGGCCGACGCCGAGGGTTTGGTGTTGTTGTTCGCGCACTGGGGCTCCTTCTTCGGTGCCGGGTTGGCGATATCGGTGCATTCGGAGGACGTGCTCGGATATTTGTCGGTCGCGGGCGTCGTCGATGTCGTCGGTAACTACGAACAGGAGATCGAAACGGGAGAGAAGGGAATCGGGTAGAGCGATATTTCGGTGAGGATCTTTGTGGGGGTCGTATTGGCCGTAGATGGGATTCGCGGCTGCTATGACGCTACATCGAGCGTTGAGAGATGTGTGAATGCCTGCTTTGGCGATGGTGACCGTCTGTTGTTCCATGACCTCGTGGATGGCTACTCGATCAATGTCGCTCATCTTGTCAAACTCGTCGATGCAGACAACGCCTCGGTCTCCTAGGACCATGGCACCGGCTTCTAGGCGACGTTCCCCGGTTTCTTTGTCAGAGGTGACCGCGGCCGTTAAACCAACGCCTGACGACCCTCTTCCAGTTGTGGCGATGGCAAGTGGCGCCGTGTTCAAGACGAAGCGCAGCAGTTGTGATTTTGCGGTCGATGGATCACCTACCATTAGGATATTGATATCTCCTCTCAAATGCGTTCCATTGTCCAGATTCTTCTCCATGCCTCCCAGTAACATGAGTAGAATGGCTTTCTTGATGTGGTCATGGCCATAGATACTAGGTGCTAACGATTGAGACAACAGCTCGAAGACGTTCTTCTTCTTTGAGATTTTATTGATGTTTCGAATATCTGTATCGGTAATTGTTGATTGAGCAATGCCACCACCAGACTTGGACGAAAGTAATATGACGTTGTTTGCCAGTATCAGAGTACGAAACAGCGCGCTACCGGCACCTGCATTACGGTTTCCCAGCGATCGATAGATTCCGACGAGTTGTATACGATCCCCTGGCTTTACTCGGTCCACCAAGTCGTCGTCCATGATGACGTCCACACCTCGAGGAAGCTGGCCTGCAGGCGCTCGCTCTGGCATCTCCTGTATGGATATTGTTTGGTGGTCTCGATACGTGCAGTATCCGTACTCGGTAATCAGCTATGATAGGTTAAATATTGACAAAGCTTGTTCTGACCATGAGAGACCTTACTGGGTTCCCATCCTCGTCCTCCTGAGGATATACACTAGTACTTGCAGCGCCATTGGCAGTCATTGTTTGATCCCTATACGTCCTCTGGTGCCACATGTTTTTTCTTTCATTCCAGTGAACACTCCTTATCACTTTTGGACGGACCAGGGAGCATTTAGTGACAATTCCCTCTAGAGATACCATGTGATTCAGATGAGTAGAGCTGAGCGTTCGCGGGTTACAGGAGAATTCGCCGAAGCTGCCTATGTAGGCGCAGTAGTACACCTGTCCCTTTTCTCAGCTGTAGTTAAGTAAGATTGAGGGGTGATCTATATACAATATCTTTGGAAGACTCTTTGGCGGGTCGATTGGGTAGAGCGGTAATGAACTGGTGAAGAGCTTCATCGAAGGCTTGGCAGAAGTCAAAAGGCGATTGTAGTAGTCTGTCGACTTCCCCTCAGCCCATATATCAATCCCACCCTCCAGCGACTTACCCATCTGACAACTCTCTATTATGCGTCCTGATATCATCTAGATTGACCTGACGTAGGATGAGCGTTCTGCGCCTGCAAAAATGGGGTTTCTACGTACAACCAGTCTTCGCTGGCCCCGATTGAGCATAAGAATTATGTCGGCGCGATAGCTGTGTAAGATTTAGCCCTGGCTCAACATTGGCAAGAGAAGACGGACCTTCGAGCAGCGGGATCATCTGTAGGAGTTAGCTTCTATTCGGAATCGGCTCCAATAGCTGCTTACGGGGATCGAGAAATTCCTCAGCGAGCCTGACACGATCTCTCGTTTCCTCATCGCGGAGTGGTAGGCCGTCCATTTTGCTGTTCTGTAATTGTTCTAGGAGTGGAGTGTAAAGGGACGACGTTGAAGCTGAATGCTAAGTTCTAGAGTCCAACGCGCTGAGATACGCGGTTTGACGCGTAGAGTGGTTGCATTAGTAACACACGCTAGTATATAGAGATCTCGGCAATCTATGGCGTACTTTTGCTTTACATATGCGAGCAAACCTTTTGGTTATCAGCATAGTTCGCCTCAAGCAACAAAAACAGCACCTTGTAGACCATCTTATATCTCAATCTCGGGTCTCATAATGGTGCCAAAAAGGAAGCACGAAGACACGGATCCTGGTGTTGGGCCAAAAGATGCGTCAAAGAAGCTAACGAAGCTAAAAAAAGGCTTCTCTGTTCCAGCAAACTTGCCTGATGGAACACACAGGCGGAAAGGTTCGTCACGTCAATCAATTGAGGATGGATACTTTCACTAATTAGATGATAGTTCAGAAGATCAAGCATGACCTTATACGCAAAGCCAAGGTCAAGAAATCCTACGCCAAGCTCAAAGAGCGAGAGTTACAGGACGATTCAAAAGCCTTTACTACAGCCCCCTCGCTCAAGGCAGAGGCACCCGCGACCCTAGATCTTCACCCTGAGAGACAAGCCATGTTAGACGAACCAGAGGTGCAACCACAGCCCACGCATACGGAGAGAGTTGAGACCCAGCGACACCGTAGACCTAAACAGCCCAAGCCTGTGCCCTTTGAGAAAGAAGCACGTCTGGCTCAGGAGCGTAGAGAAGTGGCTGAGGTTAGACGGAGGGCTTTTGAGGATAGCAGAGTGCAGCGGCAAAAGAAGATCGAGGAGCGGGAGAGATTCCGCAAGGCAATGGCCAAAGCAAGAACAGGGGGGAAGAACGGTCAGAGGAAGTTGGGTCGCGAAAGCAAGGTTTTGCTGGAGAAAGTGAAGAGGGTGATGAATGAATGAGCTTGATGCATGTTGAGAACGCGCAGGTTTTGACCATGTACCTGCAAGCTTCTGCATTACACCGCCCAGGTCACCCAGAGTTCATGTCCAAGCCTTGGGCTGAGTCTACCACAGGTCTGCTACGCTACCTTTGCAGAGCTGTCACTACCGTGGTTATGGCTACTCCATTCCTGAGACCTATTAAACAATCGAGCCTACTCGTGGTCATAGCTCCTACATTGTTTCAGCTGGGCCGAAACAGGACCCATCGTGCAGCCCACTGCCACTGACCGTGCCTCCTTACACTATCACGAGCAAGCCGGCTGCCGATACATGCGATCGAGATTTAGCCACGAGCGTTCCAAGGTCTTCGACCATGCGAGCGGCTATCGAGGTGCATAATGCGTTTCACCCTTAGGGCATCGCGATTGGAAAAGGTTAATCCCGCTGTGCCAGGGTAATTATGTTAGTCGCCGAGTCCTGCTGGTTCGCATGAAGGTGTCAATAGGAGACTATTGGTATCGAATGCTAGCTGTATGTATGAAATAGGATACAATGGTTGATTTGAGGCTCGTGTTCTAGATGGCCTAATTCGGCATTGCTTGAAATAGCGGACGGCTCTGACCTTTCCAATACTGCATACCTTAGTCTGCAGACATCATTCAACGACGCAGACTCGAAAGACCGTCTTGTCTTCCCAGCATGCCGGCGGCTGAGGCCTTTGGCTCCTGGGTCAGACTCCTCTCTGCACTTCACACTTCAATATTAATCAAGACATCGCGTTTATTCCTTAACCCTAATTCTTCCTTACAAATTAAGACCTACACTGCGGCCCGCTTTGGCAGAATCCATATGGTCAACCTAGGCGTACGACTTAATGGTTCGCTGATTCCAGATCCAGACGCTCTGAAATACCTAATTCTCTGCGACTTGAAACGGGCATGTTGGGTTGACTCACAGCTTCTCCCGATATCTGGGTGTAACGATATTCTGGGTGAACGAGGTGGACTCCGGGGGTTTCCTATGGAGAGCATGACCGACTCCACCATTATCTTTTCATATTTCTCTTTCATTTTCGAAAGGGCGGGAATTTTTTGGTTCGTTATCTTCTCCTGAATCAACCTTAACCCTACTTCCAGCAAAGGGTGGACACACTGAATCTATCCCACCCACCACAATCAAGAAAGCTGTGCACAACCGGAACCTCCTTGAACTGGCACTTTTACCAAACGAACTCATCCTCATTCATTCTCCCTAACCCAGCTTTTTTCCGGTAGCGATAAGCACAATCCTCGAAACCAATCAACCATTCAATCTCTCATCATTAGAAATATGAGCGCTTTTGGCCACCCTCACAGTGCAGTTCTATACCGAACAATCCCCATCCCATACTCCAGCTCTAACCCCCTTCTTCTTCCTCTCACCCCTCAGAATCTTCAAAGTACATCCACACACACACACGCACTACTTCGTCTCATCGCCCATCCCGCATCATGCCCGACCCCCCTCCACGCCCCCAAACAATCCAAAGATATCTCTCCAAGAAGACGCCCCAACCCACCGCCCCCCACCTCTTCCTCACGCTCCTCTTACCAAACCGACCCCCATCTATTCACCCTTTTGATCGTCCCCACCCCCCCTTTCAAATCCCCTCCACCCCCCTACTTCTTCCCCGCGCGCTTCTCCCCCCCCCCCTCGGCCCCCTCTCCCCACCATCCCTTCCATCCCATATCCATCCCATCACAAAAACCGGAACCCCTTCAAATAACCCCCCACCCCACACCACACCCTCACACCACTCCACAGACCTCGCACAACCAGATCTCTCGCGGTATGGCATTCGTTGGTGGATAGTGCTAGTCCGTTGAAGCCTGGGATTGGTTGCCGTGAGGGCGACGAGGGGGGGAGGGGGGTGTGTGTGAGGGGTGCATGTGAGATTTCGAGCTGTGGGAAGATGAAAGATGGATGGGGCTGCGTTGCTGGGTTTGGGGGTGGGGAAGATGAAGAGAGAAAACGCACGCACCCTCCCTACGCCTTCAAACCCCTTCCCCTTCCCCTTCCCATCCTCCAGTCCTCTACACCTCTCTCATCACTCTGATTTCCCTCCTCAACTCTCGTCCGCGTGACCTGCGGTTGAACGCCTTGGTTGCTGGTTGCTGGTGGGGGAGAGGAGGTTGGTGGGAGAAATGGGGGGTGGGGGGAAGGAAGGAAGGATAGAGAAGGGGGCCGAGGGGGGAGGGGGAAGGGGGGTGTGGGGTGGATGCTGGGGGATTTAGAAGGCAGCCGGGGGGGGAGGATTGTGCAGAGGGTTGGATGGGGTTGAATGGATAAGTCGAGTCCACCCGGATCAGTCTTCGCTTCTTCAGAACTGGTGCATTATCAACATTGATCCTTTCGAAAATGCATGCTTCGCCCACAAGTGTTGCCTGAAATATTCCCCCACCTTTCAACCAACACATCCCTCGTAAACACCGCACAAAAAACTCCTCCCATAACCCGCTCCTCAATACCCCCTCCCCAACCAATCAATACTCTTCACTAACCACACTCCCAACCTCCGTCCAACTCCCTGGTGTCCTTACTCCCTCACTAACCTCGCTCACAACATCTAAATCGCTCTCACTCCCCGCCTGACTCGCATGCTCCCCCGAACCCTGCGACGAGTTCTCGTGTTGGGATCCGGCTTCGGATTGTGGTGGGGAGTAAAAGGACGGAGCGGTGTTCTCGGCCCATTCGTGCACGGACCAGTAGTTTGAGGGCGGGTGGGTTTCTAGATCTGCGGTAGCGGAGGAGGCGGAGGTGGTGGGGGTGAGGTCGATGAGTTGTTCAGAGTGGTGCGTGGATGTGTCGTCGGTGTCGATGAGGTGGTGGGGTTGGGGCTGGGGCGGGTGAAGGGGGAGTTTCGGTGGAACTGGTGGGGGAGAGTCGGCGGCTGGGAGGGTGGCGGTGCTGGAGCGAGATAAGTGGTTTGGGGTGTTTGCTGATGCGGCGGGATAGGCGTCGATGTGTGTCTCGTCTGCGAAAGGGTTGGCAAGAGTAGAACCGAGTGCGGCACCCGCCACCTCAGTGTTCCGCTTGTGCAGGCCTGAGGCTTCAGCTTCGGCTTGGGTCTCTGCAGCCGTTGTCCTGGCCGCAGCTTCCTCCTCTCTCTTCAGTGCGCCATCTTTGTCCACCAAGTCATCGAAACTCCTGGCGTTCCCTGTAGTAGGGTCTTGTTTCGATTTCCGTCTTTCCTCCATCATTTTGCCCCTCTCTAGTATTTCCTGTCTGGCTTTCCATCTCCGCACGACAGCCTCCGGACTGTCATCTTCACGGGTAGACGCGTCTGGGGAAGAAGACTGGAAGTTGGATGGAGGTGTGATTTCGTCGCCAAGGCTATGCAGGGCGATGGCGATTTTGCGGCGGGATGAATCGACCCACTGGCGGACTTGAGGGTTTTCGTAGACGGCGAGGCCGGCGGCGAAGAGAACGGAGAGGGAGATGATTAGGCCTTGAGGGGATTATGTTAGTAGAGGTACGAGAGAGTAGCTACATCAAAGGCCAATCCACAGGTGGATTTCGATAGTAGATCAATATGGTACCTACCTTTGGCCAGCGGTGCAGCTGGCATATTGAATGAGATTTGCTCAAGGCACTTGTGTTGAGCTTTACAAAAGTAGAAAACCCTGAAGCACGAGCTGTAAGGGTTACCAAAGACTCCTGTCGTAGTTGTACCTGGGGCAGGCGGCTACCAACAGGTAGTGAGTAGATTGGCGGCTGAATGACTCGTCATCGAGTTGCCGCATCTGCCAAGCCACTTAGATACAACAAGCTCTGGACCCTGTTGTCAATATGCCATAAAGAGTATCTCGCGTATCCACAGTCCCACGCATTTGCCATCTCAATCATCAGCCAGATATTTACAGCTGCAGATTTGATAATGCCTCCAGATTCATCGTTAAGGCTCACTATTGAATTCTCGGCTGCCATCTCAAGTCTCAAAAAGACCGAGTAGGACTGTTCCAGAACTCAGCTCCCCCCTTCTGCATGCTTAGTCTCGTTAAAACGTATCATCTTCCAGCACCCCTCCCCGCCTTACCACACTTGGACTATCCTCATCGTCCTTTTCAAAATCGGATGTCACATTTCCGCCAGCCGTAAGCAGCAAATCATTAACTATCTGCTTTGACGCTTCTCTCGCTACACAAACAAAAAACGATTAGCCGACCCTGAAACAAAATCACAGGGAACACCATGGACTCACCAGGCGTCTTCAACAGCCGCCCTTGCGGCACATGGAATTGCATCGTTTTCGGCGGACTCATTCCCGCCTCCAGCCCATCCTCATCACTATCGCTATCCCAAATGCCAGCCCCTGCCCCTCCCTTTCCCCCTCCGAGCCCCTTTAGCAGAGTAGCATCTCTGCCCCCTTTCGCAGGCGTCAAGACGCTGACCCCCGGTACCCTTGGTCTTCTGACAGGAGAGTCAAAAATCTCAGCATGCAATTTCGGCGCTGGAGCCGCAGGACTAGACTCCACAGACGATGGGTCTGCGAAAGCGATTTCACGCGTGCTGGGTAGAGGTGTCTCCGCCTCCTTTCCGCTCCGGTAAGGCAGGGTTCTAGATTGAGTATGCGGTGTAGCCTGTATCCTCCAGTTCTTGTCCAGAATCCTATGCAGCAGGGGATCATCCGCTGGGGTCCTATGCCTTGCCGTAGAAGGCGGGAGGAAAGGCGAGGATTGTATTGATTCCGATGAGAGGGGTTGCCGGCGGGGTGTGCTTGGTGGATTCGAGGTCGAGACGGAAGATGGGGGGAGAATTTCCTGCTTAAGGGTTTCGTAAGGGGAGGAGTACGGGGCTAAGGTGGGGTTTTTGGTCGCGGGGCGGGGGGTGCTGTGGGCTGGAGAGGTCGAAAAGGTGGAGTCATCGGCGGCGGCGGCGGGTGTGGGGCGGTAAGGGTGATGGTGGTTGTCAGGAGTCAAGGTATCGTCTTGAGGTTGTGATGGAGAGGCATAGTGTGAAGAGGAGGGAGTAGTCTGGGTGGTATCATCTGTGACTGTGTCGTCCTCGGCCGGGGGCTCTTCGTATCCGGACAGGGAGACGTTGGCCGAGGCTTCGAAAAATTGTTTCCAGAACTTTTGGGCGACGGAGCGGTTAGCAATGCTACGAGGGTTGAAAGTAGTAGGGTTACTTTGGAGCTCTCCCAGACGTTCTTGGAGTGTTCCGCGTACTGCTCAACAACAGGAAGGATGCTCGTTGTTACGATTCGATGGGCGCGGCTGAAATTATGGTCGATTTCTTTAGGGTTCGTTAGGTTCGTTTCAGTGAGGGGGGGGGGGGGTGGGGGGGAGAATACCTTGGAGGGTCAAGGTGATGGATTGTTCCAGCTTCTCCAGCTCTTCGGTTAGTGTTAGGTTGCGCTGGGAAGAAGTGCTTGCGCGTGACATCGATGCGATTTAGCAGTGTTTTTTGGGAAGTGAGCCTGTGCAAAAGAAACTGCTTGCTTTGGATTTGATCCCGCAGATGGATAACAAGGTTCTGAAAGTCGCGATTAAATAGTCCTTATCTACGGTAATCAACACGCTTCCCCCGATTCGGAAACCAACCTACAGTATGATCCAACTTTCAAGAGATTTGGTTGCTTCTCTCACCTCATTGTTGCAAAATTTCAAGTGTCGATTTCAAGTCGTTAATCAAAAATTTAGATTCAAAGACGGAATTATGCCACCTGTTGTAGCTCATACCGAGCAGAAGCCATGCATGTCAGGCACAGTGGTGACCAGAGATTAGCTTCAAAACTCACGGAGATGATACACAGGTATTGGGACCAGGACTTTCTGTAAAAATCTAGACATGCTGAAGAAGCTCTAGGATCTAGATTTCGGCCGCCTGCCAGCCACAGCCACAGCCGACAGCATAGTAGTCCCGAGTCTCCCACAGCCCATTCAACCTATTCAAATTAAACCCCTAGCGGAGGTATCTTGGACACGTACACGGTTCAAAGCACCGCTAGCTAAGGTATCTCGCACACGCAAATAGTATCCTGTCAAAAGGCCTTGTCCAAACATGGGAGGTATCTCGTAGATAGCACAACAGTAAAAACTCGCTAAAGCGCTGTCGAGGGTGGTCGAAAATAAGAACGCATAGCTGAAACATAGAAAACGAGTTTTGACACTTCATTCTGTCATTTCTTTGTACATTTGTCGTTGATGTTGGCGATGGTCTGGATTCCACGCTCCGCGGGTATCGTACTCGAAATAAAATCGTTGATAGTATCGTCTGAAACAGAAGATGACTCCCCTCTTCCATCGTGATGGAGATAGCGAATGGTAATGCCGTCCAGCGTGTTTGTCACATTCGAAAAAAAGATTACGCATCCTGGGTATAGGTAAAATCGACCGTGATGCCCTTGTGATATTCCCATGCATTCTTACCTCACACTCTCATAGGCCACTGCCTTTCCCTGATCGCTCACTCCCCTCATCACCCTTTCCGCCCAAGAACACACCCTGACAATTTTCAATCAGGAACTGCACCGCCATGTTCTTCGCCTGCATGTCGCTCATCTCCCTCGTCACGCTCTCTGGCCTCATCACCGTCGGCGCGAACACCACCGCCACGTTCAAACTCGTCATCAAATTCTCCCTCTCTCTCTCCACCACCCTTGCGAGGTGGAAAATCAGAAACTCAAGACAATCTCTGTGTCTAGTAGGGAGTTCATTAATCGCCACACGCATGGTTTCGACTCTTAATTCCCTCTCCGCGGGGGACAGGTTCGACGGCGATTGCGAGGAAGCGGAGTCGAGAAGTTTGTCGTAGACGTCGTAAGTAATGAGCGGGGTGGGAAGTTTGCGGAAGTACTGCTTTAGAGTGCTGGTAACGGCATTGATGTCAAGGTCAGGATCGGAAATGTCAAAGTCATTACTCCGTTCGAAGCCTTCCTGGATGATTTTGATTTGAGAGTTGCCGCCGGATTTGCGGTAGATGCCCTCGACGTCCATGCCTACAGTTGCAATTCAGCTTTGTAACAATAACGGATATCAAGAACACTGGAAGATGTACCTCTAAGCTCGACTTCTTGGATACAGCGCATCACGATACCAGGTATACCTACCCTTTCGTAGTCTGCGCGGTGCTCAAGCTCGGAGCCAAATAAGGCTAGTTTTGTATTAGTTGAGGGTCCCTGTGTAGGGAGAGCAGAAGAGCTCAGAGGCGTACCTGTGTGGCCTTCGTTATGGACGGTGGGCGTACTACCGTTGGAGACGGTCTTCCAGTATTGAGGCTTTGGTTTCTGAGCTCCAAAAAAACCGAAGCCTTGACGTGAAGGGTCATGGCTTTGCGATTTCGGCAAGCTCCCAACAGGATAATCCTGGTTCTGCGCCATTGATCCATAAGGCGTGCCCTCAGTAAATGGTCCGTCCCGTTGATATTTGTTCTGATCATTCGAGGTGAATGCGCCCTTTATGCCCTTTGTGACACCCTTTGCCACATTGTGTCCGCCCTTTTTCCAGTTGAACTTCTTCGGACCCGTAACTTTGACTACCTGTGGTGGGGCTACCATGGTGGCAGAATGAAAGTCTTGTTCATGAACAACGGTTGAACCAGTCATGTTGCTTTCAGGCCGCATATCGCGACTGTCCATTGATGCGTTGGACTTGTCCTTCTGATGGTTTGCGTAAATGCCGAGACCGTTTGGAGGAGGTCGTACTACATCTAACGAAGGGCCTGCATTGGCTTTGTAGAGTTCTTGGATTTGGTGGACAAGTTGGTTGTTCAGGTCTGCCAGCTGAGCATTTTTCAGCGAAAGCTGCTCGAATTCCTGAAAGTTCTTATCTTTGAGCTGAGTCAAGTCCGAAACTTCCTCGATGAGTTCATTTCTCTTTTGTGTGAGATCCTCGATCTGAGGCGCGAAAGAATCTTTCAACTTTTGCAAAGACTCTGCGAACTCCCGAAGTACCAAATTGCTCATCTTTCCGAGATCCAAAGGCTCTCCACTCTTCTTTGTTGCTGCTATATGCTCCGTCAATACCTCAAGCTCGCGAATGACAATCTCTTTTTGAGTGTCTAGGACGACCATAGTCGATCGCTTCTCTCGTAATTCGGTATTCATCTGCTTTATGCTATTCTTGGCTTCAAGAGCAGCTTCGAGCTCCTGAACCCTTTGATCCCTTTCGACCATTTTCTGCCTCTCTCGGCGAAGTTCATTCTTAAACCAGATAAGCTCCTCTCTGGTCTCAGGCGATGATGATATTGGGCTACTAATTTCACGGTCAAACGCCCTGTCAGACGACCCAACGAGAGGGGATCTGGGCGGCCATTTATGCTCTCTAGATAGGCGAGTCCCTCGATCACTGTAGCTTCTCGCGTGGCGGACTGAATTGGAAACCCGACGTAGGAAAGACGAATGATCCTGGTGCTCTTCGTTTCCCAATATACGGGCCATGTCCTCTTCCATGGAGAAGTCGCCTCCAGCATGATACCGCGGCAATCTTGGGGATGCAGGCTGATCACCATTACGTGTCGAATCGGATTTCAGTGTACTGACAGACTCGTTTCTTGCTTTAAGAGCTCCTACTGGTGGATGTGGGGGCTGCCGAGGTGTTACGAAAGAGTCAGTAGACGAACCATCTGCAAGCATAATTCGATCGCGAGCTCGCGGAGGCAGATAAGGTATTTCGGCGGTGCTGATTGATGAGGGAGAGTCCATATGCTTTGAAGCCGCTCTATTTCCATTGACACCTTCACCTGTTGTTGCCGAATAGTGAGTCCCTATAGCTGGCGGCGCCGACAGTGGTTTGTTTTCATCTTCGATATCCCTCATGTTGGTCAATATTTTCGCAGCAGAGCCAGCACCCATTTCTCGTCTTGCGTTGGAGTTCTTGCTTGTTGCGTGTCTGGCTAAAGAGTCATGCCGTTGCGGTAGAGTAGGTAATTGCGTATTGAGAGGCGATGAATAGGATGTTGGAGAGTCGGTTGCACCGCTGCCGTTACTTCTGGAGTCCTGTGCAGTATGTGGCGAGCCGTTGTTCCCATCATGCCGTGAAGAAGTTGGAGAATCGTTGGATAAGAGAGGGACCTGCTGCTCTTTGACCTGGGTGGCTGCAGAGGCAGGCGCCGACTTGGATTGGGGCGGACCTACCGAGGTGTCTATCATTGGCGACATTCCGTCAGACTTGGAGCTCCTCGCAGACCCTCCGTTCTTTTTGTTCTTAGGAACCTCTTGCAGTATGAACTTGCCATTCCGTATCTCACCGTTCAGACGGGGACTAGGTCCACCACCAGGCAAATCCCTTAGCTTTTCGTTTGCGATAGCAGCGATGGAGTTATTCGTGACACCCTGGTCTCTTCTCTTGCGTACGTTTTCAACCATATCAAATGAGGGGTCGCGACCAATCTCTTGATATGCTATATGTGGACTGCTTGGCTGGGAGGAGTGTCGAGAGCCTCGTGGGGAACCCGAACGTGGCGAGCTTTGACTAATCTCAAAGCTCTGCGTGATCTTGTGCGAGGGCGTGTTGGAGGTTTTAGTATCAAAATAGTCGCGCGAACCAGGCTTGCTCTCAGTGACTTGCTGTTTAACGTTCTCTCCCTGGGTTTCGAAACTTTGATTCAGGGCCATTGGAGAGGGCCCAGGGGCTGTACCAAGATCAAGCGCCATTGGGATGTATGAATCTTCGCCATTGCTAGATATATTCGATTGTTGTGAAATGGCAGAATGTCTATTATTTTTGTAAGACGTAGAGGGTAGGACAAGGTTTTCTACGAATTTTCAGTAAGCCATTTCAAATATATGGGATCCAGCCCGTCATACCGTGTTGTTCCTCCTCAGGCGCAGTGGGTGACCTCTCACGTTTGCCGCTCCTCGAAGAACTCGATCTCGAATTGGTGGGCCTTTTGTGCGAGGAACGTGGCACTCCCTCTGTAGCAGGGCTTGAGTATGAACTTGATCTCGAGTTCCCAGGCTTCTTCTGCGAAATACGAGGTAGTTCTGTGGGCGTGTCCGAAGTTCCATCGGACGGTAGACTGTCCACATCAGGAGAAAAGACGTTACGGTCGATAGCACTCGGCGGCAGCTTCGGCAGAGACTTGTCCAACAACATTGTATTATTTGAGGCCGGGTCGCGATGCTTGTGGCGGCTTGCGCCGTGCTTTGTTGCCGTCTTCTTCCTTCGCCTCTGCATCAACGACTCGTGACATTCCATGCAAAATATCCCCTGTGAAGTCCTCGCATATTTGAGGTTCTCGATCTTCTTCTTACAGTTCCGGCATCGAAAACAGGTTGCACAAAAGGCTTGTTCTCCGGTAAGAATAGCGAGATCTTCAATCTTGTTGCCACATGCACTACAGCTATATGTACAATTGTTGCAGATGAGCGACCCGTCACCGAGGAGGAGAAGGTTGGCGTCGGAGTCAAGGAGGGTAGCGCAGGTGTTGCAGCGGAAGCAGTCGATATGCCAACGATTGCCCGCTGGAAGAGATTCAGTATATCGGCATCGCAATGAAACCATTTGGGATGAAGCATACCGAGTTCGAAAGCCTTGCCTTCCTCCAAGATCTACATCACACAAAGAGCCGTTAGTCATGGGGGCTGAACCAAGAATTGGGGGGATGCCGCTGAAGAGTGAATAAGTGGCGTGGGCTGTACCTCGCCGCAACCTTTGCACGGGTACGGATTGTCATCCTGCTCCATGGGAGATTCGGGATACCCATTCGACGAATCCGTCGCCATCGCCATCGCCATGATGTGGTGGGTTAGGTAGACGTTCAAAGGATTGCATCAAAGGTAAAGACTGTGTTTGAAGACCGGGCGTCGAGGTGGACAATGAGCCTCCTCCGCTAAGCAGTCATTTGAACTAGGGCGATCGACCACGACCACTTTTTGTTCCAGGAGTCAGCAGCGTTCAGGTACCCCACGGCAAACGAGTGTACCCAGAGACCCGTCTCCGTCAGGCCAGATGATTCGAGAGCCGATCAAGAGGGATGCGCGATGACAGCCGCTCTGCCTGATAGGTACACAAGCACAGCACAAGCGGAGATGATTGAGTGGATAGCCTAAGGTGGGTTGGGTGTTGGGTGTTCAGGAGAGCGTGGGGAACGATGAAGGAAAGGGTTCTTGTTCGGAGTCGACTATGGGGGGGGTTTTTGGCTGTGTATACTGTTAGTCTGTCAGGGCCCACGCACACTTCTGCGATCACAGCATCTGCGGTGATACAGAGATATACAAAAGATTGTCGGGATAGAAAAAATGAAGTGCGTTTTTCGCATCAAATCCGTCAGTGCTTTTTGTCGTTTCGCGCGGAGTCTTAGTTAGTGTCCAGTTAGAGTACGATACCTAGAGGAAGGGTTAGATTGACTACTTTACTGTACTACATACATACATACTGTACATACTGTACTATCGACCTCAGGTATTTGCTAGGGGGTGCACGGCGAGTTTAGGCGGGCCTTGCAGTGAGATTCAGCAGGCTTGTTTCAGAAATCTACAGGACGACGTTGCACGAGTACGTCCAGCGAGTTCGTAACGGACCACTTGCTTGGCCTCTTAGGGCACTTGGAACTACATAGGAAAACTACCACCACTACCGAAGTAGAGAGTACCTTGCTACCTGAAGATCATTACCATGATTCAATTGCTGATCTTCTTCTCTTCCTCTCTTCGTCTCACCATGAGACCATTAGACCATGACTTTATGATCGACGCGGGGATATTTGTCAGAGTGGCATGTCAGGGTGCAGATGGAAACGGACGGACGTGTATGGTTGAGCAGTACATCCGTACATAAAGTAGGTAGTTCTAGGTAAAGTATATTGATCTCAAGCCACGCACGGAATTGAGAGGGCCCCAAGCCTACCTTAGGGAGATGCAACCACCTCAGTCAGAACCTTGAGACAATGAAGTCGTGTGATGATATCCTCGTAATCAATAAATGGATAGACAACACCATAACAACCATGACAACGATAACAACCATGACGCTGACTTCGTACTCGTACTGACTATTCCGTACATACCTGACCGTCACGCACTCCTCGGATATTCATTCCCCTTCCTACACTCCCCCCTATTTGTATGTGCTGGCCACGTATCGTGAAACAATTCCCTGACACCAACATCCAGAAGCTACGGTTTCGAGGGTCATAGGCCAGACCCTCGCTTGTCAGCTTGGCACCCCACCGGATATGCAATTATGCACAACATAAGTACCTTACTCCCTCTCGTGCCTCTCCAATCTCCACCGAGAACAAGGCGCGAAGCCACAAAAGCCATAGCGCCCGAGAGCCCGTGGGATTGCACCAACTCACATCGTCACCGCCGTCCCTATTCAGTAACTTCCTAGCTTCCTAACTTCCTCCTGCTTGTCCATAATCGAACAATGACGGTAACGTCGACTTTCTCCGAGGTCGTTCTTGGTAGTGTGACAACTACCACCACTCCGTTACGAAGATTGCCTTCAACATGACATGCTAGTTGATACGGCCAACTCCAAGATCTCATAGCCCGCCAACAAGCCCCCTGTCTCATGCTGCCACAGCTTCCAAAGAGCCTCCAGATGCAGATGGCGCCAATGATTCCTCATCTCAAACGTACATGAAGCATAGACGTGTCCTAGAATCATTCTAGGGCAAATGTACTTGAGGCTCCGACAACCACAGCCCGCAACCCAAACCATTCGCAGCGTGATGTTTCATGATTGCTGTGGTCGTTGTAAATTACCTACATACAGTAGTACGAGTGTTGGAAAGCCTATCATATTTAGATGCTGTGCCATATGATCAGGCCCCCCGTACAATTCCTCGAACCCCAAAGTAAAGAGGCTCAGCTGCTGAGCAACCGACATTCGGATCATTAGAAACCAGAGAAACCATTGAAGCTTTCCTGTCCGCATCCATGCGACGTCGGCTGGGACATGGCTTCCATGTAGTAGTCATGGTTGAGGATCGACTGTTCCACAAGACCAAATGGAGGAACAGTTACTGAACTGGGCAGTTAATGATGCTTCATTCCTCTTCTCGTCTCATCCGATTCAGTGACGAAAATGGTTTGACCGGGAGGGGCGCTCCTCATAGCGAGGAGAAGATTTGTTCATACTTTAGCTAGAAGCAGATTTATCGCTTTGTTTTCCATGCTCCAAAAAAAATTCCAGCAAGCAAATGCCGAATAGCTGTATAAACAAGACCCGAAAAAAAAACTCCCGTAACAAACCTGGGTCCAGTATCGCCGTAGTGACTAGACGAAATGACACCAGGTATTCACATATTCACATAAACGTCAGCATACATATCTAGCCATATCCCCCAAAAGCCCTAATCCGACCGAAGGTTATATATCCTCTTTACTTCCCAAGCGGTTCCGCGATCATTACGAAGTCATATCAAGTACCCAGCAGAAAAAATTTGGACAGCCCAATGATTCTCTGCTCTTCCAGCTCCTTCACAAGTCCCAATGATGTTGTAATAAGCTCCGATAATCGAAGAGGCGTCTGTGGTTCTTGTACTTTGGAAACATAGAAACAAGGTTTTTCTCATGAGTGAAAAGAGTTTGGATGCCGGTAGAAAATTGCAAATCTCCAAATTCGAATGGCGGTACCTGATTCATCACTCGGGATTTGGAATGTTGCCGTATGTCAATGTTTCGTAGTTACCAAATGAACATCCTATGCATTTGACTTGCAGTGTAATTTTGACCAAGGAAATGACTGCTTAGCATCTGACCTCTGAAATCACGTAGAACAGGGAGAATGGAACATCAAGTCTATTCCATTTCTAATTGAAGACTACTAATACATGCATTGAAGCTCAGTAAACTCGCTTTTGCGCTCTGAAAGGTCAGGCCTGGAAGAAGAAAAACTTCGTCATCATCCAACACCATCGTAGAGCCTCCCGAGCGCCATCGCTAAAGCGCCCTCTTCAAACAAATCCAAATGTCAACGAGTCAGAGGTGACTCGAACAATCGATCTATCCCTTGCCGCTAACCGCGTGCTTTTGTGTCTGCCCTTTTGGCAATGTAGTAAGTAATCAAGTCTCGGTAGTCTTCGCACGCTGGTCCCAAAAGCTTCCAAATGTGACGCTCATCGCTCATGCAGTCGTTCAATTGTAGTATGTATTGAAGGACGGCTCGGCGAATATCTGGACTGTTGGCTGCCAAACATCGTGTGGCCAAATTTCCCATCCTAACTTCCTGCTCGCTGGTCAATTCGTTGCTTTTTCCGGGTACGGCATATCGGTAGAGCAAACTTTCGAGTACAGACATGCCCATGAACAGAGTGCTGGATTCGTGGATCTCACTGGTTTCCGTCTCTAGTAGATCCAGGACGGCGTTAATGCAGTCTTCAGGCTCACACCTTTTTGCGATGAGCTTGGACATTTCTCCGAGACCATAGACTATATGCGAAGTGCTTTGGAAGTGTTTTCGGGCGATGAGAATGGCACACAGTGCGCGTGGATAGGTTGTGGAAAAGAATTTTGGTTGATGCTTGAGCATCAGCTGGACCGTGACCAAGACCTGCGTCTTCAAATCCAATGCTTTAGCTGGCTTTGATTCGTCATTCGGTTCTTCGAGGGTTTCTAGTAGAGGGAGTAATAACTCGTCAAATTTCGCGCCATCGCCCCAGATGTCGTCCTGGTTTCGGATCAAACCCTGAAGCTTCCGGAATCCATGGATATCGAGGGTCCTCGCGCGTACTCGAACAATTCCACTATCGAGCAACCGGCGACCAGAAACGACGTTGATATTCTTTCCTGGTGTATTGACCGGTTTTCCCTCTGACTCTAGGGAATTGGTTTTTGTTTTGTTGACCGGAAGTTCTTCAAGAACATTGGGCGATGGGAAAAGCTCTGGTGAGGTGATCATCTCTGATTTAGGCAATGGGTCCTCAAAAACCTTCAGTGTCTCTTCTGGCCGAGCTTCGGCGCTTGCAACTTTACTAGTCGGAGTCGCGTCGATCATAGTTTCTGTAAAGGTGTGCTTGCTGACCGGATTTGCTTCAATTGGATCCACGGCAATGGAAGCTTGCACGGCGGGAACCTCAGCCGCAGGAAGTTCCGTAGAAGTCTCGACTGCAGGAAGCTCCATGGGAGCCTCGACCGTAGCAAGTTCTGAGGGAACCTCGACCCCGGGAAGTTCTGCGGGATCGTGGGGATGTGTCGTTTTGTCGGCAGGTGGGCTATGGCTACTCGATAAGTCCACAGGAGCGTTAGTACGAGAAATCGCTGGCTGCTTTTTTGCGTCGGGTTTCCGTGTCATCCTAAAAGGGCGCACTGGTGCCGACGATAATGACCCAACAGCTGTTGCAGGTCTGACGGTGCTGGAAGATGGCTTGGTTTTTGGTAATGAGATTGCAGAATCCGCAGATCCTGGGCGATCTGGTAAACGGTTATCTGGCAAATTTGCTCGCTTCTTTTGTGCGGCGATAGTCTCTCTTATGGAGGGTTTGGCGGCAGGAACAGATGTGGTGCTCCGAGATAATGCTGGGGCTCTGGTGGCGACCATGGATGTGTCGGCGACCACCGCCTTTTGCGGGTTTGGGTTTGACGAATCCTCAATCAGAAGGTCTTGCTGTTTCTTTTCCAGGGAAGCAAGGATACTAGCAGCGTAGTTAGTACCTGTCAGATTGATGGACTGTATGTGCTGCCACTTACTGCTCTGACTTCTCTGAGCAGATACGTGCGAATGCCCAATAAGTTGGCCGCATACTCTCCCGGATCTTCTTGTCCCGGTCGGTAAGGCCGGCTTTTATGCACTTCTCAATAAGGTCGAGTCCTCCACCGTGTTCGAGGACGCTTTTGCGTTGCCCGTATTTGGTGATGATGGTCTTGAGCCATCCAGTGGCGAAGGTCCTCGGCTGAACATTCTTGTCTTGACACGCGTTCCAGATATGCTGTACAAGACGGATGTTGTAGGAGACGTTTACGAGTATTGTATCGACGGTGATGTTTCCGTTCGACGCACTGATCTTCTTAGTATTCGCGCACAGTTTGATCAGATTTGGCAAGAGGATTTCGACCATATTGTCGAGTCCAGAGCCAGCGACTCTGGCAATGTCTTGAATTAGATGGCAACCATTGGTAGATACGGTCGTTCGCAGTGAGTTGATGGTCTTGAGTATACCATCAAGTAGACCTTTGATGCCAACAAGGTAAGCTGTTGTGAGGTCTCCTGTTGCGTTACCTTTGGTAATCTTTCTGAGCTTGATGATGCTCTTCTCTCGAGCACTCCAATTTTGCTCGGACTCTTTGCCTTCAAAATGAGGCTGCATATCGCGGAAGATGTCTTCGAGATCTCGGGCCGTCTCAACGTAGGCCGGGTCCAATTTCTCGGCTTCGCGTTCAGCAACGGAAGTTATGACCACTGGTGGCAAACTATCGCTGGTTACCCTTTTGTGGGAGGTTTCTATCTTCTTAGATGGCCCAACCTCTTGAGCATGGGGCGTAGAGGTGGCTTGCGGGGTTTTGTTAGATGTCGCCGCCGGTTTGCTCTCAGTGCTCGATTGAGAGGTAGTAGCAGAGAGGATTTGCGGTTTGGTGCGCGATATGTTCTGTGAAGTAACGGACGGGACGGGTGGCGGTCTGGCAGTGGATGTGGCTTGAGGTTTGGTCGAGGTGGCGGGCTCGATCTCTGCTGGAATGGCAACACCAAGCTGGGTCAAAATTTGGACGACAGTGTTCTGGCTGATACCATGTTGCTGAAGACCTTTCTGCAGATCGTATTTTGCGCGGTCATTGGCAATAGACCTAAGAGCGGTAAGTAATGCCCGGCATATAAGACATGAAAGTCGGCATCGGATCTTACCTGAACAGCCCAACGATAGTGGCTTTGGCTGTCTCTCTAACGCTTTCATCTGGGTCTTCTAGGCAGTCGATAACGCCGGGGACAAAGCTTTTGAATTGTATGTCATGCTCCTTCCTTATCTGTAACTAATCAGCAGTGTTCGAGTCTTGAGCCTTCGAACTTACCTTGAGGATCCATCTCATGCCGGCTTCCTTGACCTTGGGGATCTCGCTGGTCAATGCGGTGTCCCGGATGATTTGCTCTACATTCATAGCAGAGAGATGCCAGAAGTCACACAGCGCCTGGGTAGCTCTTTGGCGTATGCGATCTGTTTGGTCACCCAGAGAGTCAACAATGGAAGGAAGCGTCTTGAGGCCTTGGGATATGAGTAGCTCCTTCTGTTCTTGGAGGATTAGACGCTTGGTGAGGTGACCCAGAATGGAAAAACCAGCATCGACGTAGTGAGCCGACGAAATGGCATAGTCGATGAGGTTGAAGAGAGGTATAATCGCTGTACCAGGCACTTGTCGGTGTTTGATATTCCTCTTGAGCTCATCTAGCTCAGTGAAGGTATCATCTTGTGCAGCAGGAACACTCCGCATAGCGAAGAGGAGACTTGTTGCCTTCGCCTCCATGGCTAGGAAGTCCCAGCACGCGAGTTGCAACTCGGCACGAATTACTGGATGGTGATATAGAAAAACCGCAAATGCGGTCAAGCAACAGAGGATTTTGTAGCCGTCGCTACAGATAGCGAACAGGAGAAGGGCAAGAGCGACCCAGAAAGGCTTCACTCTGATCTTGACTGATTCCATGTTTGTCTAGTTAGCTATGTCTCAATGAACTCTAGGAGTTTACGGTTTGAAAAAGTGTGTTCGTGAGGTAACTTTATGGAAACACGGCAACTCAAGTGTAAACAAGAGCATGAAGGGGGAAGAAAAAACTTGGGGGAACGAACGCGTTTTGTAGACTCGCTGACTTAGCAGTTGATTCTGCTGAACAGTGGTAGCGAGTGAGCGAGTTCACGGAGTTAAAGCTCGACGAGTTTGGTGGTTGTGAGAAGATGGGCAGGGGTGGTGGGGTGGTGGGGTGGTGGGGTGGTTCACGATAAACGTTAAAGGTTGAAGAGTTGTAAGAGGAAGGGAGGGCGTTTGCTTGTTGATATGTAGATGCCTATTCCTCATTAGGCAAGGTGGTACAAGGGTATTCCCGCCCTACCGTTTGCAGCCTTACAGGAGCAACGAGACTAACAAGTACAGGAACGAACCTCGTTGCAAGATGGATTCTCGTTCTAGCAATATCTATTCATCAGGTAGGACTTAGAGATAGATTCTAGCCGTTGCTGCTGCACCGGTTTACTTGAAGCTCTGTGTGTGTGTGTGATTTCACAAGTGCTTGGCAACGAACACCCAAATTTAGAGTGTGCATTTAGAGTTGATTATTACGCGTGAGGCTCTGCTATTATCACTTGGCGCGTTGGACGCGCCACAATTGTTCTAGACTCGTGGTGTAGGTACTGTCTACCTTCGCATCATCTGGTTGACATGCTTCCTTCAGATCCACATCTTTCTCGACAAGAACTCCTTCTTCGTCCTCATGGTCAATGCTCCTGGCGCTCTTCTCTTCGCCAGATTCTGTTTTTCCCAAGCTCGACTCGTAATCGTTCCATAGCTTTTCCACTCTCTTTCCAAAGAGTTTTTCCCAGAATACCCCTTCAACATACTTCTTGTCCTTTAAGCTGCTATTGAGACTCATCACGCTGCCTTGGCCCCAGGTATCTTCTAACCATTCCAAAAAATACCCCGTGCGCTCATAACCCGAATCCCAATCTCCTCCGCTTCTCTTCCTCCAATGTGGTGGGCTTAACCCTGCTTTCAATCTCGCGAAATCCGCAATCCCTTCAATCAAACCACCAGGTGCTGTTCCAAGAGCGTTCCATTGCCAGCAATGTACCATCTCATGCACGAGTACCCCTTGTATTTCATCGCGCTGTCTGTGTGGTTGCTTCGACGAGATGTTTGCAATATAGTCAAGCGAAAAATGGATCTCTTTATGATCATCGTCAAGAGATGAGCCAGTTGTGTAGGCCACGCCATCCATAGATCGAAGGATTAGAGTTACTGATCGAGTTGGAGGAATAAGACTATTCGTCGCAGTGGGCTTGTAAAGAGTCGAGAGAACAGCATCTACGGCGGCTGCAAGGGCGGTGGAGATGTTGCTGTGGCTCGTGAAAACATTGGCACCATTATGATTGAGATCTTGGATCTCGAGGCGGAGCTTAGGAACTGGGAAGCTGAGTCTGGGGTGAGGTCGTGAAGTGGTGGGCGGAGTGGGCGGTTTAAGGGATGAGGCGCGAATGGGCAGAGGAGATGTTGTGGGTTCAGAGGACACAGTAGACATGGCGAGGGGTGTAGGAAGAGGCTTTAGAGACTGATCAGAGGAAGGGGGCATGGTTGTGTAATTAACCGTTACAGCAGGTACCCATTGAATGCGCTTGCTGGACCCTTACATATCGTTGTATGCAAAAGTCTGGTTCAGTTTTCGGGTTTTAGCGAATTTGGCGGGGAAAACACACAAATCAGCCTCAAATTTGGTGCAAATAGAGCAAATACCTAGATATCATCCCCACACCCCCAAAACACCCCAAAGCTTCATTTTTGAAGCTATACAAACCTCAGCCTCACACGGGGGCAATCCTGAATCCTACCTACCATGCCCCAAGCTCTTATCCAGGACCTTAGAGACGAGATTCAATTTCACCTAGCCCGTGACGATAGCACAACGTTCATACACAAAGTCACTCATGTTATCAGGCAGCAGATCAATCGTATGCGTAAAAAACATCTTCATTTCAGCGATGTGACGTCTGCGCTTGATACAATTGATAGATCGAAGATTCTGAGTGAGTATCATGCTCAGAAGCTTCTTGACTTTCTCAGTCAACGACTCATCATCTATCAGAATGACATGATCTGATTTCTGTACGACGAGTTTGACATTGTCATCAGTCAAAGCATGATCAGCAAAATGCTCAAACAAGCTAGATACAGCAGAAAGATCACTCAAAGAATCACTGCTGAGCGCGATGAGAAGCTTCGCAGCGAATGAAAACGACGACTTATGAGCTGAACTTCTGATCAGCTAGTCTTTCTTGATGAAAGCGTTGCTTGTGAGCGAACAGATAGACTCAACTTTCTTCTCTACTTTCTAATCATGCTAATGCTTGCTCATTAGCTGATCAAAAGTATGACTGAATTTCGATTAACTTATCTTTGCACGTCACTCAAAGTCTAAAATGATTGAAGAAATGAAGCATTTTATCAGCATTTTTCATTGATGAATACATTGCATGAAAGATGCATCATGACTTCATAACAAAAGAGATTTTTCTGAATTTCATGTGATCACAGATGCTTTCTATATGCAATTCTGAAGAGATAGAATCGCATTCAATGATGATCATGAATAATGTTAGAATTCATCAATCAGCAGAACTCGATGAGTTATGTGAAAGCTTTGAGATGCATCTTGTCAAATTGTCATTCTACTCGCCTGACTATAATCTCATAGAAAGTTCGTTTTCAATGTTGAAAGCATGAATTAAAAGAAACGATGAGCTTGTTTGATGATATGACGAATCTAATGAGAAATTTGATGAATTTCTAAGAGTAGCAGTCAAATCACAAAGAGAGCGAGTTGATGATTCTGAAGCACTTTTTCGTCTGACTGACATAGTTCATATATTCAGATGATATCTAGATATAGATAGACTCATCGTAGTCAAGCTCATCATGTTGCTTCTTCGCTATCTCTGAATAATCATCTAAAGTGTTCTTCATCTTCTTCATCTTCTTCAAACTCTTCTCTTCGATCGATATTTGCAAGACTGAGATCTTGACTTGAGACTCTAGAGCAGATCTTCGAGCTTGAGCATTATATAAATGACTTCATGTCTGCACTGTCAAAGTACAAGCTTGCTGAGCTGATGTAGAAGATCTAGAGCGTGCTGTCGATGTATCTTTAGTCGTTGATTCAAATGACAATTTATCACCTGAATCAGAATCTCTAAAGTGAGCATACTTGCTGACATCACGAGTCAGCTGTATGTCAATGTCAGCAGATATGTTTAAACTCTTTCAATGACTTTCATCGCGCTCTTTCCAGCTTTGTATCGTTTGTAGATCATAATATCGAGCATTCAGCTCATCAAAGATGTGTCAAAAAGAATGTGTCTGAGTGTTACTAACTTTGAAAACATATCAGAAGATATAATCACGAAGATCATCGCTCTGAACAGAACTGCTAGAATAAACAGACAATGTATGTCGATGTCAATTGAACATAGAAGAAGTTTCAGTCTTCTCAAGCATCTTCAGCTTATTACAACTATTTGCGTGCTTTTGTTGATTCTTTCTCTTTTGTCTAATTCTTCGCTCTTCGATCTTTCTTTCTTCTTCAGCTGTTGCTCTTTGTATCATCTGCAGCATCAATACGTCTGCTATGCTGATTGATTCACTTATGATCTGCGATGACTGTATAAAAGTAGATAATGATGTAATGATTGAAGAAGATGCTGAGAAAGAATTGACATGCTTGACTTGAAATCTCGCTGTCATCAGAATTTCAATCAGCGTTCTTGAAGATCTAGTAAGTGATGCAGACTCATCGTCTCTACTGATTGCTTTTGATCAGCATATTATATGATCAGCAGTCAGTCGATGATGAACGTCTGACTCATTGATTCAACAGTACTTTTTCTTATTGTGACAGTTTTCTTTGCAAATTCAACTCATCTGAAGAACTTTCATTTGTTCTACAATGTTTGCATGAAGTCAATCACGCTCATCGACTTTCTTCTTCAGCTTCGCTGTTTGAGTGAGTGATATCTTCGTCGCTGAAAGCTCAGCTATGAGCGCTGAAGACGTGATATCAGTCTTATCATGATTGAAGATGAGTTTTAGATTAATGTTGTTACGAGCGTATCAAGACTGAACAAGACTGAAGCTCTAATCAATTTGCATCAGATTTGACTCAGATATGACTCAGATATGACTCAGATATGACTCAACACTCTTTTTCTTTCTCAACACTCTTTTCTTTCATCAACATCTTGTTCATCTACATCACATTCTTTTCATGTCACAAACACATTTCTTTCAGACCTAGCGCAGTCTCTGAACATTACATAAATAGAAGCTTTTGTATCAATCTTCTTCTGTATTCTTAATATTCAGTTATAGCTATCTCTAAAGATCAAGCACTATCAATTCTGATCTTCATTGATTGTATCATTTAAGCACGATTCTGACATTATATTAAGAATTCGTTAATCACACGATACTGATCTCATTATTCATTCAACATACTCGTCTAGACAGAACGAGTCTAAAGAAATTCGTTTACCTGATGATCGACGATAATCGAAAGATAGAACAACACTAGAGAATTGAATAGAATCAACGACGAGACTGTTTGAATTGCTAGACTACTTATCGCTCATTAAGTATGCAAAGTTCACTCGATTACGAGAATCACGATAAAGAATCTTCGTGAATTGCTCAAAAATTAAATCGATCGATAGATTCAACGATAAAGAATCTTCGTTGTTTGCTAGAGAATCAATCAAATCAATCAACAAACAAATCTCATCTTCTTTGTTGAAGATTAAACATCACTCTATACGTCTTTCTTTTTCAAATCGTTGAACATCGTCATTCGTTCGACTTTCTTTCAAACAAATCTCATCATGTCTAGTCGTTCATCTACTGAAGAGCGTTTCGAAGAATTTCGAAATCATTTCTCTCAAATCTCTGATGCTGATTCATCGAAATCACGAACGAAATCATCAAGTGCTGCATCATTCATTCATGAAGATGATGAATCATTCGCTGAAACGATAATACTTTTCATGTTCTACGAAATCTGAAAGACTCGAAGTCTAGCTCTTGATGAAGAAACAGATCGACTCTACAAGTTAGATAAACAACAAGAAGATGAAATCAAAGAGTTGAAGACTAGACTTCAAGCTAAAGAAAACACTTCTTCTGATTTCATCTACTCTGAGCGTTCTAGATGTCAAAAAATACCTGATTCTTCGCTGTTTACTGATGAAAAGAACTCTACTTGAGAGAACTGATACGGAAAAATTCAGAATAAACTAAAGATCAACGTCGATCTCTTTTCTAATGAACGAGTCAAATTGAGCTATATACATTCTAGATTATTCAATGATGCAGCTGAGATCATTCAAGCTAGATGCGAACGTGACTGTGTCAATCTCTATAAGATCGTCGATGATCTTTTGAAAGAGCTAGCTCAGTTGTTCGATGATTCGAATAAGAAAGTCAACTTTCGTAGAGAATACTACAACTTGGTTCAAGAATTCAAGAAATTCAATGAATTCTATACTCAGTTTCAACGTCTATCTTTCTATCTAGACTATCACGAGAAGCAACTGATCGCTGATCTGAAAAATAAAATACATCTTCGTCTTCGATTCGTTTGAATAGATCAACTAGTTCAATCTGATTCTCTAAAAGAAATTCGTTTCTACCTGATTCATTTGAATAATGATCAGCGAGTCATTCGAGAGATCAAGAACAAGATCAAACGCGTCAACAATCTTTCTAAGACTATCTTTCATAGAGCGACTGTTGTCACTCAGTCAGTCGATCATTCGAAGTCTGATCAGCTAAAGTCGCGCGACGCGATTTTAACTAGCGTCAAAGAAGCAGACATTCTAGTCGAAAGCTGTTTCATATGTCATAAATCAGATCATAGCTCTAAAGAGTGTCTCGATCGACCTACTAGAATCAATGTAGTGAACAATGAATATGATCGCTTCGATTTCGATTCGAATTTCGATTCAAAAAACTAGTCATCTTTTCAAAAGTCATTGAAGAGATAGAGATTATATCTTTGTGCAAACTAGATGAAATTCTATCGAAAGAAAATTACTTTGAAAAGTCGTTTCTAATTGACACTCATCTCATCTCTCAGAATCGATCTTTCAGTCTTCGTTCTCTAATAGACAGTGATTCAGCCGTCTACATGATCATACATTCTAATCTAGTCGATAAAGTATGCAAGAAACTGGAAATTCAATCTATATCACTGGCAAAAGAGAAGCTAATAAGAGATTATGATGAGAAGATATCTAAGAAGATCATCACTCATAAAATTCTACTCAATCTCATCATCGAAAGTCATAAGAAATTGACTGTATCAATGCTGATAGCTGATATCGATCATCATGAAGTCATATTGAGTAAGCTCTGAATGAACAAAAACGAAATATTATTGAATATGCGAAACGACGTCATTGTTTTTTCGAATCAATTGAATACTTCTATTTCGATTTTTTCGATCTCTCTCAATTCAAAGCATTCAAGTTGATCGCAGTCAACTTCGTCTTCTTCAATCACTCAGACTAAGATTTTTATGATGCTCAAACGATTTGTTCGAGAAGAGTCATTCTCGATTCGAAGCATAAACGCAGCTTCGTTCAAAACACTATTGAATCGTTCAAAGAAGAACAAGATCGAAGTCTTTGCTCTATTCATGACGAACATCAATAGAGAAATCGCGTACAATACTCAGTGCGATTTGAACGCTCTAAACGTCTCTTCAATCGATGAAACGACTCAGAATTTGAAAGATATTAAAGCAAAGCTGTCATCGAAATATCATGAGTTTCTAGATGTTTTTGATCGAGCTCAATCGAATAAACTATTCTCTCATCGCTTCTACGATCATAAAATCGAGCTCATCAGTGATTCAACGTTCTCTCGCTGCCGAGTCTATCGAATGTTCTCTGCCAAACTTCTGAAAGTAAAGAAGTACTTAAACGAGAATCTGTCGAAGAAATTCATCACTTCTAGTCAGACTCTCTATTTCTCCCTCGTTCTATTCGCTCTCAAAGCAAATGAAGATCTTCGATTCTGCGTGAACTATCGAAAGCTAAATGTCATTTTCAAAAGAAATAGATATTCTCTATCGCTGATAGACGAGATCATTGGTAAAATAGTGAGTTGCAAGCATCTGACTAGATTGAACATCATATCAGCGTTCAACAAACTTCGAATGCATTTCGATAGCGAGAATTACATCACTTTTATCACTGCTTTAGAAGCATATAAATACAAGATGCTATCATTCAAACTGACTAACGAATCGATCTTCTTTCAGCAATATATGAATGACGTTCTATGAGACTTTCTGAACGACTTTTGTCAAGTCTATCTAGATGACATTCTCATCTATAGCAAAACGAGAAAGAAACATAGAGATCACGTCA
>JAABUI010000112.1_pt1 | contig 123470 bp, 107 predicted proteins | sample 5559111 | NCBI WGS metagenome assembly JAABUI01 (sample SAMN10711870, study PRJNA513365) | rock metagenome | isolation source: Antarctica rocks | place: Antarctica: Victoria Land, Buttleship Promontory | reverse complement strand
CCCACCCCCGGCTCTTCCAGTTCGTTGATCCCCTTGCCATTCGCATATCGCTGATAGACTCCCACGACAACAGCTCCGCGCAAACCCCAGCACACCCCAGCCTCTTCCGCGCGGACGCAGCAAACGCCGCAGAAATACTGCAGCGATGCGTGCCGGCGCTCTCGGCCGCGGGGGGGGACGGCGGGCGTGGAGGCGAGGATCGAGGGGGTGTTTGTGAGGCTGTTGGGTGAGGGGCGGGGGGTCGTGGGATGCGGGGTTGTTGAGGGGGTGGTTTTGGGGTCTTTGAAGGAGGAGGAGGAGGTGCAAGGGAGGGGTAGTGGCAGAGAGGTAGAGGATGCGGGGGGAATAGATGAAAAAGTCTCTGATGATGATGACGGCGGCGGCGTCACCCTTCCCCGTTCCCCCGGAAACGAGCATCGCGCCAAAGAGACAACCCCACAAACAGCAGGGCTGCAGCGCGCGCACCGCCGCGAAAAAATCCGCCAGGCGGCGCGGAGGGGGTGTGCGTTTGGGTTTCTTGTCGATGGCGACGCTGGGACTGGTGGGGATGAGGGAGGAGAGATGGAGGAAGGAGGAGAAGGAGGGAAGGGAAAAGGGAAGGGGAAGCGGGGATTGGAAGGGAGGAGGAGGAGGAGAAAGGTCGAAGCGGTACAGAACGGCAGGGTGGTAGAGGCGAGTTTTGCCAAGGGGGAGTTTGGAGTCAGATGGGTGGATTGATGGAGAAACACTTTGGGCTGGCGCGTGTACATCTTTTTGAGACCTTTGTTGACGAGTATGTAGATGGGTGTGTGCGGCTTTTTGGTTGGTGTGAGAGGGAGGGGGGGGTTGCTGATGTGCTTCGTTGAGGTGCGATGAGAGAGGAGAGGGGGAGAATGGTGGGGTGTAGTGGGGGGGTTTGGGAGGTCGAGTCGATGGGGGGAGGGGGGGGAGGGGGGGAGGGGGGGAGGGGGAAGGGGGGGGAGGGGGAAGGGGAGGGAGGGAAGGAGGGGAAGAAGGGGAAGGAGGGGAATGGAAGGGGGGAAGGGAAGGGGAGGAAGGGAAGGAGGGGAAGGAGGGGAAGGGAAGGGGGGAATGGAAGGAAGGTTGAAATGGAAGTGTGGAAAAGGAGAAGGGTTGAGCATGGCTGTAGAACTATCGAACCCACTACGCGATAAGAGCATTGTAAAGATAGATTAATAGACAGAGGCTATCATATCGAAACACACATTCATGTCCATTCCTTTTTGAAATAATACAAGAAAAACTCCCATCCGTCACCCCCTCCAAAAACAAACTGCCATTAGATGCTTCATGCCGACTCCATGCCCAATGCTAATCGCTATACACTCCTATCCACACTCAACAACGCATCCGTCATGTCTAAAGCTGTCCAGATAGGATGGCTTCAGTAGCTGCAGGCTAGTTAGTCTCATTGCAGAAACCGAATCAAGAACATCACTCACCAGACCCAATATAAGCCTTCCTAGCCTCCAGATTAACCCCAAACCTCCTTTCCAACTCCATCTTGATACTCTTCTTCGTCACCGTCATCAGATCAGCCGTCTTCAGAATCTCCCGAATCTCACTCAAAATGGCATCATCATTCGGCAAATTCGAACCCGCCAGATCCGCCATCTCCATGTTCTCCTGGTAGCCCCGCTGCACGATATCGCTCGGCGCCAACGACATTCTTGATCCGTATCTCGGCAAGTCCATTTGGGACATGGGTCTCGAGGGAGGGTAACCGTAGTCGGAATGAGCGGGTTGGTAGGATTTGGTGCCATAGGAGTAGCCAGAGACCTCTGAGCGGTCGTCGCGCTGAGTTTGAGCGTCCCAGAGCTCGGCTTGGTATTCTTCCCATCTCTTGTGCGGGATGGATTCGGGGTCGAATTTGCCTTCGTCAGAAATAACGACTTGTCTGCCTTTTTCGCCCGTAACAATACGAGTGTTACCCCAGGAAAAGTCGTCCATGTGCCAGAAAGAGTAGAGAGGCAGACCAAAAGAGAAGACCGGCATGGCGAGGATGTAGATGATCATCCAGCCAATCATCTCCCATTTTCTCCGGAGGATGAAGATGATTGCTTGGAGACCATAGATGGCTGCAAGGAGTACAAAGGCCATTAGTGGTACCACGCTGGCATTGATGGAGAGCAGGACAATCAAATAGAAAATGTAGACGACCGTTACAGGCTGGACCAGTGTACTGAGTAAATCGAGGAAGACGATAAATCTCATACTGAAACAACAGAAACCGCAGAGCTGTTGAAGTGGAATAAGCTCGATAAGATTATGCACCGTAGAATTGATCCATCGTCGACGTTGTGACATGAAAACGCTCCAGCTATCGGGTGCAATGGTCCATGCGTGGGCGTTGAAAGTGTATTTGGTCTTGTATTTTGGATGATGCTTGAGAAGGAGAGTGGTCAAGTAACGATCCTCGCCAAGATGGAGCAAGTTCTTGATGTGAAGAGTATCGACTCGAATGGTAGAGTACGCTTCGACAATCTCCTTGCTCACAAACAGCGGCTTTCCAGTCTCGGCGGCTCGAATACGGTACATTGTAAAACAACCAGGAAGGCAGGTCACGGATCCAAACAAGCTTTCAAAGGCCTTTGTCAAATTATGCGAGATGTAATACTCGTAGACCTGTATCATCGTAGTGAACGATGACTTGGCGTTGGACAGAGCAGTCTCTCCACAAATCCCGATAAGCCTGGTGTCGTGCAAGAATGCAGCTACCATGCGTGATGCAGAATCAGGAGCTACCACGGTATCTGCATCAATCTGGAGCATGAACTCATAAAAGGTGGGGTTGACGCCAATGATATTCCGGATCTGATGATGCATTTCGAGTTCCAGAGGGCTCATCGGAAGGTTGTAGTGAACCCGGTTCAAGAAGCGCATAATGACCATCTGTGAATCACGCTTGCCACGGTTTCCAGGTCTGGACACCTCAGAAGGCTTCCCGATCTTGACAACCACCATAAAAGGTACGATGTGACCTTGTACTTCGTACAAACCCGAGTAGACCTTTCCCATGTTGTGCTGTTTCATACCTTCTCCCAAACTTTCAAAGCTCAGTGGCTCGGGATCAACGGTTTCCGATACTCCCAGGATATCCAAGACAATTCGTGGCGTGGGCCTATCGTTACCTTGACCTATGATCATACCGTCGCAGACAATGACAAGAAGTTTGCGCTTATCATCGTACTTCATTCTTGCCGCAGAATCAATAGCCCGACGTAGAGAATCTTCGTCTTCGGTATAGGCAGGGACTTGACATATGACAAACTTGTCGAGGTTCTCGGGAACGTTCTTCTTTCCGAATTGAAGAGCCGCGAAGAATTTGAATCCAATAACGCTGCAGAGAAGAATCGAGATGGCGAGCAAGATGTATTGCGCAAATAGACACTGCGGAGAGTTTCTAGTATCGGTTGTGCCGACACGGAAGAGATTGTTGAGGCAGGTTGCCATCCTCTGTCTCTCGTCTGAATTCATCTGAAGACCTTCCCAGTCCTTTGTAACGTCACCGCCTGCGTTTGCTTGAAAGATGCTAACGACGAGAGGATCGATAAAGTCAACATTAGCCCCTTTTGACGCATTCTGGCCAGTAGGAGCCTTGAGTGAACGACCTCCCTTGATATAGTCGGTAAAATCGTAGACCGTGCTGTTGATAATTGCGATCGACTTTGACTGCTTTGCAAGCTGGCTTACGTACTTTGGAGTATATCCAACGTCGCCTTTCTTGAAATTATGCCGTAGAACAATCATCTGCTCCCAGAACCAATCCCGCCGGTAATCGTTTGTAAATGACCTGAAATCATGGTACTTTGCATTGACGTCAGTACCGCTGATAACGATAGCTGAGCCGGATATATTAGAGGGGGCGTAGTTAAGCTGCACCGATTCATCCACGGATCCCGTTGTACCGTCGCAGAGTCCCGACACCTGTACCGGAAACAGACCTGTAGCGTCGATGCCAGCATACTTCTTTAGCGCAGATTGTGGTACGATGGAAGGATAATGTGTAGGCATAAAAGCGCCCAGGTCGAATACTTCTCCTCTAATGGCGACATACGATCCCTTACTGCCCGACTTCCCATTATAAGAAGAGAGTTCCGCCGCGGAGTAGACATGTTGCGTTGGACAGATGAGCTGAGGAAACTCAATGATGAAGAAGCAGACAAACAAGCAACTGAACCATATCATCAGGTTGATGGCGAGCTTCTCTCGCCAGGCCAATCTAATGTCCCGGCGCTTCATTCGGCCTATCCAGCTGATGAGGAAGTCGGGGATGTAGAATGTCAGAGCATACACCAGGAAGATCCACCTCTTCCGCGTACCAGAGGTAACAACGTCATCGACCTCCACCATCTTCTTCGTGTTGCCCTTTTCGGCCATCTGCTCTCTCGTTTCATGATTGCGGAACATATCCCCCGAATTAAAGGCTGATGCACCTGCTTCCGACCGACCGTCCAGTTCCCGGCCGCCAAAGTAGCCACCTTGCTTAGTGTCATCTCCGTAAATGTAAGCTCCTGGCGAATTCCCGTTGATAAGATTCACCCTGGAATCGCTCATGTCTCGTCCGTGACCATCGACTGGGGTCAGTCCTTCATCATCGTCAACATTTGTATCAAAGTATCGACCTCCTGGCAAGGGCTTCTCGCTCGTCTTGGCAATAGTGGCCCAACATCGTTCGCTGAGGAAGACCCCGGTGCTACCCACACGCGCTTCATTTCCTGGCCACCTCTTCTCATTGAGGAAGGTCTCGGCTTTCTCTTTCTCGCTACCGATAATGATATTCTGAGCGTCTGCAAGGCCCAAGAACTCTCCAAAAGGCAAGAAAAGACTGAAATCGGCGTTCCGTAGCCGTTGGCTAATCTCGGCAATACCAAAGGTCTGGATTTGTGTCCGAACACACTTGCTGTCGAATTGGTTGGCAATACGGCGGTCGTTTGGCTTTAGACAGAAGACGAAGTAAGGATTTGTATTTGCAGAGGTGATTGATTTTGTGATATTATCAAGCGATGAGAGGAATTGACCCGACGCCCCTTGATCAGGTCCCGCAAGACGGGAACTTCCCTTCCGTCTTTCGGCCGATCCTTTTCGACCGCTCTGACTATCGTCGTCAAGATCTTCGCCAGATTGTGCGGTGCTATGCTGACGTGCGGCAAGTCTTGCTGGTCGCTCACCCTTTCTTCGTGCCATACTTGGCATTCGGAGAGGCTTGGAGCTGACTTGAGCTTGCATGATTGCGCTTCGTTCGTTCGGATGCATGACTGTGTGGAGAGCCTCTTGACCAAATAGCTCGCGGACGAAATCGCTTTTGGTGGATTGAATAAGGTTCATCAAATCGCCCGGAACAATCTCGCTATTCTCCTCAACCAAACCGTTGACAGGGTATTCAACCTCGCCGGCAAAATGTCTTACAGTGAACGAGGCGGAAGTGTTGGTGGTCATGAAGTTGCTTCCGGGCATTTTGGCTGTGGCGCTACCCACGACGATAGCAGGATTTTTCGATTCGAACCGCTTTCGCAAGCCTTCCAGGAGCTGCATATCTGTTCTACCTCGTCGAGTCTGGTCATTCAGGATACTCAGGAGCCCATTGCCATGCTTGAGCAAACCTCGGATAGCGTCTCCGTTGTCAAAGTAGCTGGTTGCCGGGACAGTAACGTCTTCACTCTCCAGCAAATCAGCCTTGCGCTCAAAAAAGCTCTGCAGGCAGAAATTATAGAGGGATTCGGTAGCAGCATTGTTCAGTAGTTGATCGAGAGCTGATCCCGTTGAAGCAGATTGTGCAAACCCGGGGAAATCGATTATCGAGAATGTATTGGCAACAGACTCCTCCAGCGCACATGTCCTTTGGTTCGTTTGCTCAATAACATATGCCACTAGCAAAGAGTATAGAGTCCTTGCAAGCTCGTCTGCATTCTCGCGAGCGCCTTTTGGATCCAGCATCACCGTGACCCTCTCGCGATGAATGGTCTTTGTCTTGTACCCAAGACTCGTATCGAGATCTTGCGTGCTCAAGCCTAGAAAAGCTGCAACAATGGCCAGCACTTCCTTATTGTTCACAGTAGTCACAGTCTCGCCACCTTCATGAGAGTATCCGCCACTGTCATCGGCGGCGGGGAGGGTAGATTGACTGGTTGTGAACTCCAATTGCCCGATATGGAGGATACTGGCAAGAATTTGACATATCTCGGCGATATCGGTTCTTGGAAATTCAAGCTTTCGTAAAGCGGTCTTGAAATGCTGAAAGCCTTCGGCATCATTAATGCCTACCTTGAGTTGTGTAGGGTGGCCCAGATACCTCCATCTCTTGTGCCCAATCGTTCCAGATGTTCTGTTACCTGCTGAAACACCACCCTCAGCCACAACACCTGAAGTATCCAGACCAAGATGAGATTTTTCGGCAGGGCTCGTTCCAGCTAAGAGGTAATACAAGACATGGAAACTCCGCTCTCCCGTAGGTACTGAGGCTATTCTGCTTCGCTCCAATCGATGGTCCAGCAACTTTCCTCCAATCAGGGTAGGATTCATTGTCGATGAAGCGTCATATTGTAGTTCAAAGAAGAGACCTGCTTTTGAAGCTGTCGGGGTCGTAAGAGATTTGGTCGTAGTGAGGGTATCGAAAACGAATGCAGCCAGCGAAAGCTTTGTCGACAGGGGCGTTGAAGAAAAGGAAAGGATCGAGGATAGTAGATGGGACCGTATAGTCGTTTTACCCGAGCCAGATTCGCCGAGAAAAACCACAGTCTGATTCTCTCCTCGCCCGCCTAATCTCGCCCATGCTCTTCCGGCCAAGTCTTCCACCTCGCCCATAGCACTCCCTGCCTTCCCGCCATCGGGACCTTTCGTGGATGAAGCATATGTATTTAGCGAGATAAGTGCCTGCGATGACAATTTCGAGACAGGGAGCGAGACGTGGAATCGGCTGGCAAGGTGCGCGGTCAGATGTGTGTCTGATTGTAGATGAGCCGGTAGAGCCGGTAGCGAAGGCTGTGAATGCGAGGGAAGAGTCCCCGTCAACGAGTGATTTGCCATCTTCGCGGAACAATCCTCAGGGAGGCGATCGAAGCACAGAGGGCGAAACGAGCGGGAAGACCAAGGTCAATGGCCTATGTTCTATCGAGACATCTGGCTACCGCAAAGCAGTGTTGATAGCTGATTGGTAAAAGCTGGACAATAAAGCCCCTTTGAGGATGGCAGGGTGGCCGCACTGTCAAGGCTGACGAAAGTCTGACCACGCGTAGAGGGTTCCGGTCTTTTGGTTTAGCGAGCGTTGGAGGGTTGAGAAATACAATAAAAGAAAGAAAATACAGAGAAATGGTGGAAGAATTAATGTGCCACAAGTCGTCAACTGCGCACTTCATAAACAGAAGAAGGATTTCGAGGTGCAGGGTCGTGAGGGTCAACTAGAATAGGGCTCGGCCAAGCTGCCGTAATCATAGGGGGGGCAACACGAAAGATCTGGGGGGTGTATTTTTGGCACAACGTCTCCCAACCTTTTGGAATCCTCAAGAAAGTTCATTCACTACAGATGTAAATATCATCACTTGAGTAAACCGCACGCTGTCAGTTTGACAGTCCCCATTTTACTGGAACGATTTGTCGTTTTATCGTTTTACTCATGACGTTCTGCATGTTTACTCTGCATCCATCGTTGAAGGAAAACAACCGGGGAGCTCATAAATACGACTAGCGTAACCGCTTACTCGTATGCAGGTGAACGTAAACATTGGCTACTGAGAAAAGCACTCCTGGCTTGCACGATTAAATAGATAATATCCGTATATTTGCTCTTTGATTCCATAGAGTCAATTGACTTGATAGCAGAGCAGTTGAGGCAGCTGAAAAACCATCCATACCATCCATACCATCCATCACATTGAAGATTCCAATACGAGTCGCTAAAAATAGGCTCGGCGTTGAAGGCTGGTCGAAGTTCGTCCCTGTGGCGATCTACGGAAGGGCTACGTACTCGTAGCGTGTAAAGATTGTCGTCCTCCGTCTCTTGCGGTCGTCGTCGCCCCGAGAACCATCACACATCTTCCATCATACAGTCGTTTGATTGCTATTGCCATATTTCTTTCTCCTGGCAGCGAGCGTCTAAGTAGCCATTCTCGCCACACTCGTTTGAAACTTACACGGCCTCACCATCGTTTGAGTTTCCTTGATTGAAAGCAAGCATCCTCGATTAGGAGTGAACCGAACTGCCATCCTTTTCACACCCCAAAATTCCGGCATTTCTTCGGACCTCTTGAACAAGTTCTCCGGCGGCGTGAAAGCGGAGGAAACCAAATACATGTTCAGGGGCTGAAGGTCTGATGGTCACCCAAGAGATTTGAGCCACATTCTACGACTATAAGCCATTATGGATCTATCCAACCGTCTATCTACCATGTCAGGCTCTTCCACTCCGACTGGTGTTCGCTCTGCAGGACAGCACTCTCAACAAGTATCGACGACCACCCTACTCAATGCCTTACACACCATCTACACTTCGGCCCAACCATACCGCCTTGATGCAAGTACGAGTTTGGTGGTAAACACATGGCTTACAGCTGCAAATGCCGGCATCGAAGGTCGTCCAGGAGGTACAGTCGATACTGAGTTGGCCAGACAAGCCTGGGAACACGCACGACGTCGAGCTGAGGATGGATGTGTGGTTCTGGGGTACATGTCATTCCCATTGCTTCTTATCTTATACTAACTGTCATTAGATCTTTGCATCCGTCAACGCCGTCGCTTCTATCCCCTTTTATCTCCGCCTTACCGATTTCGATCCCTTCTTCACTCTACACAGCCCTTTCTGCACTACGGCCATTTACGAACTGTGTGACACCATTCAACCCGGCCACAGCCAAGCAATCCGCACTTGCTGCTAGATTTGATCTTACGCTTGCCGGGAATCTGTCGTCCGCCTCGTTGGCAATTTCAAACTCTGGCATCGATACACGCAGTGGCCTCTTGAGCATACCAGCAGAAGCCGGGTATCGAGCATTCGATGTCTTCTATTACCTTCTAACCTCTGCTTCTACACCTGCGGAAAGGGAGTTTCTTGGCTTAAAGCATCCATCGGCATATGCTCTCCTTAATAAGACCGGCACATACGACCCGCCTTCATACCTTCCAACTGCGGATGATACAGCGTCTGCAGAAGATTTCCGAGCTTCGCTGAAACAAATAGGAATCAAAGGTTCTGCGCATAGGAACCTCCTTTCAACACTTGCAGGTCTACTGAAACTTGGAGAAACCACCGGGTTTCTGGTAGATGAAGATGTGCTGGAAAACATTTGCGAGGATGTTGGTGGTCTTCTCGGTATTGATCCTGAGGTTCTTATACGAGGATGCGGCACCGATGAACGTGAGGTACTTATAACAGGAATATATGAGGCTTTGGTCGATTGGGTCTTGATGAAAGCGAACGAAGCAATAGCCGCAGAACTACAAAGTATCAAAGATGGAGATAGCTCAAGTGAGAGTGGAAGCGGCAGATTCGGAGCAAGGACACCTAGGACGGACGAGGACAATGCCGACACCGTCCGTGTTACCGTGGTAGAAATACCAGGGCAAGACTTAGGCAAAGCGGTGGCTCTGCGAGGCGTTTTCGACGACAATCTAGGCATCAACGCCGAAATGAAAGAGGACGGCGTGGAGGTAGGCGTGGTAGGCTCTTCGGTGGTCAAGGAGATGAACAACGCTGTGTCCGATGTCGCAATGCACCTCGGTATTGCCGGGGGCCCATCTACCAGAGACCGAGAATATGAGCGAGAAAAGCAAGAAGAAGTCCTGGAGAAAGTCGGTGCAGAGGCCGAAGCTGGCGGTTTCTTGAAGAAGATTCTATACCCCATTGAGAATGAGGGCGTAAAAGGTAGCAAAAGTGCGCGGCTGGACCTTCCAGACGTTCTTGGCCGTAGCAGAGTCTGGTATCAGCTAGCTTTGCACCCCACCGATGAGTCACCCGGTGGTCTCGCATCTCTCGCATCAACGACATCGGCCTGGTCTGCAGGTACCGTTTCCAGGCAGCTTCGAGCCTGGAGACTCCCTGAATGGTCGAATCGCCGAAACAAGAATCTGGACTTCACCGCAGATTTTGATATTGACGAATTCTGTACTCGCTATCGACGACTTGGCTGCCATGATGGCAGAGACGGTGTTGAGAGCTGGATACTGGAAAGAGGCTGGAGCAATGGTGAAGTCGTTGTCGGCCACGAGCGTGTGTGGATTCGAGAAAGCGCGTGGTGGGAAGCAGAAAGCATGCTAGATCTCAAACCACTCGAAAGCTCCGGTTATGGGGACTCCAACTTTGGTATGCTTGGTGGTGGAGGCATGGAGACTGGCTACACAATAGCCACGCCCAACCCTAACGCTAGCGGATTCTTCCCTCCCATGAGTGACTACGGTAGCCGAGACAATAATTTACAACGACAACAAAGCTCGGCTACTATGACGAAAAGTGCAATGGGTGGCGCTCGCTCTATTGCCCCGACCGTTGCCCGTACATTAAACACAATGCCTGGTGATTACGGACTTGGCGCCAAGGGAGACGACACAAAGGGCAAGATCATATACTATGACGATGATGTTGGCCAGTTCACTAGTGAGATGGATCCAGAGCTCGGGGAGCCAAAGTCTGTCGAAGCCCAGAAGATAGGCGCGTCTCGTCGCATATGGATTGCTTGTGTCTGGGCTTTGACATTCTGGATTCCTTCATTTATGTTGCGGTATATCGGTCGTATGAAGAGGCCTGATGTTCGAATGGCCTGGAGAGAGAAGCTAGTGCTGTGTCTTATAATCTTCCTACTCAACGCAACCGTGGTCTTTTACATTGTGGAGTTTGGCAAACTTCTTTGCCCCAACTTCGACAAGGCCTGGAACGAAAAGGAAGTCGGTTATCATCAAGGCGAGAACGATTACTATGTCAGCATTCACGGCAAGGTCTACGACCTTACGAAGTTCTACAAAATCCCACACAGCGACACCAGTCCTCAGGTTACAGCAGCCATGATGATGCCTTTTGCCGGGCAGAATCTTGACGAATACTTTGTGCCGCCACTCTTCACTGCATGCCAATACCTGACTACGGATCAGTCCATCACGCTGCTAGCAAACACCACCGTACTTCATCCGGAAGGTTTACACACTTCCGGTCCTCTCCAGCCAAATATAAAATCAGCGTTGCATAACAACAACTGGTACAGTGACAGGTTTCTGCCAAAGATCAAGGAATTTTACATTGGAGATCTCGTAACTGAAAAGGCTGCCGTCAACTCCCAGGGTCAAAATCAGGGCCGGAACTGGGTCATTCTTAATGGCAAGATATACGACCTGACCGATTACTTTCACACCCTGCAAGTCCAAAACAACTATCCCGCATACAAATTCTTTCCAGATGAGGTTTCGTCACTGATTCAATCCAACCCGGGTAATGACATTTCGCCTCTGTGGAAGACAAATGACGCGAATTATTCCAAGAGCTTGAACTGTATGGAGAACAGGTTTTATGCAGGAGCTCTCGACTTCAGGAAATCTGCAAAGTGCCAGGTCAACAACTACATTCTACTTGCTTTCACCATCATCCTCTGCACTGTCATTCTCACAAAGTTCTTGGCCGCGCTCCAACTTGGCTCCAAAAGACGTCCAGCAGCGCAAGACAAGTTTGTAATCTGTCAAGTACCAGCTTACACAGAAGGTGAGGATCAGCTACGTAAAGCTCTCGATTCATTGACAGCCCTTCAATATGACAACAAGCGGAAACTAATATGCGTCATGTGCGATGGCATGATTGTTGGTGGTGGCAACGATAGGCCCACACCTAAGATTGTGCTCGACATCCTAGGGGTTGATCCGAAGATAGACCCACCAGCTCTACCGTTCAAGGCAGTCGGCCAGGGCAACGAACAGCTCAACTACGGTAAAGTCTACTCTGGGCTTTATGAGTTTGAAGGAAACGTGGTCCCTTATATTGTCGTGGTCAAAGTAGGCAAAGAATCCGAGCAGACCAAGTCAAAGCCTGGAAATCGCGGAAAGCGAGACTCTCAGATTCTACTGCTCAGCTTCCTCAACCGCGTTCATCACCGATCGCCCATGTCACCGCTTGAGCTTGAGATGTTCCATCAAATCAATAATATCATTGGAGTGGACCCCGAGCTTTACGAATATCTTTTGATGGTGGACGCAGATACGAGCGTCAGAGAAGACTCGTTGAATCGTCTTGTTGCAAGTTGTGCCAATGACGCAAAGATTGCTGGTATATGTGGTGAAACAAGCTTGGAGAATGAAGATCAAAGCTGGTGGACTATGATCCAGGTTTACGAGTACTTCATCTCGCATCACCTAGCCAAGTCATTTGAGTCTCTATTCGGTTCAGTCACTTGTTTGCCCGGATGGTAAGCTGATCCTAAACGTTCAAAGGTGATTTGGACTAACTGTGGCAGTTTCTGCATGTATCGGCTTCGAACAGCTGACAAAGGTCGACCTTTGATTATCTCGGACAAGGTCATCAGCGAATACAACGACTGCGACGTAGACACACTACACAAGAAGAACCTTCTCTCGCTCGGAGAAGACAGATACCTCACCACCTTGATGACGAAGCATTTCCCATTCATGTCATACAAGTTTATACCAGACGCTTATGCTCAGACTGCAGCCCCGGAGACATGGAGTGTCCTGTTGTCGCAGAGACGACGATGGATCAACTCTACCATACACAACCTTGCCGAATTAGTCTGGCTAAAAGACCTATGTGGATTCTGTTGCTTCAGTATGCGTTTCGTGGTCTTTATCGATCTCTTCGGGACCATTATCCTTCCAGCAACTTGTGGCTACCTTGGCTACCTAATCTACCGCGTTGCAACCCACTCTGGCCAATTCCCACTCATTTCGATAATCATGTTAGCCGCAGTCTATGGCCTCCAAGCCCTTATCTTTATCATCAAACGCCAATGGCAGCACGTAGGCTGGATGATTATCTATATTCTCGCCTTTCCCATTTATTCCTTTGTTCTTCCCATCTACTCGTTTTGGAACCAGGACAACTTTTCGTGGGGAAACACGCGTATCGTTATAGGCGAAAAGGGAGAGAAGAAAATCATCGCTCTTGAGGATGAAGGCTTTAATCCCCGCAGCGTTCCCCTTCAGCGTTGGGATGACTACGCTGCTACCAATGGGCTGCCCGGACGAAGAGGCGGCAGCACTGAAAAAGTGTACCAGGATGCCTACGATGCAAGCTACGAAATGGACGATATACACTCGGTTTACTCATCTGTCAAACCTGCCTCTACTGTCCTTACGAGCTTTCACAATCAAGTTCCCGCCTACATGCCTCCCCACTCGCCCGCGCCATTCGCAACTAGGCAGTCCACCCAGTCAAACTTTGCGCCGTACAAAGATCAACCACATTACCAACACCAACGTCTTCAATCTGTATCAAATCTCAGCGATGCGTATCAAGAACACCCTTATAACAGGATGCCAAGTACGGATAATCTGATCGCGATGCAATCCCCACCACCCAGACAGAGCAGAAGTCCGCTAGGCTATCCTCAAGGGGGAAGTAGACCTGTCAGCGCCATTGATTTTAGAACGCCTCCTGGCCAGGGTCCAGACGATGCGGCGATTGCGGAGGCGACGAGGGTGTGTTTGGAGGAGGTGGATTTGGATGATGTGACCAAGAAACAAGGTTAGTGCACGCTGATCTCTCAAGGCCAAAAGAAGACGCTAACATAGGGTATTCAGTGCGCGCACTGGTCGAGCAGCGATTACAAACCGAGTTGACAGGGGATAAGAGGGTGTTCCTGGATCGCCAGATCGACGAGCAGTTGGCGAATATGTAGTCAAAGAGGGCGGTGTTTGTAAGAATGGGAACAGCAGCGGGTGTAACTATGATGACGAGAGCATTGGTTGCGGTGTTTTCTGTGTGATAGTTTGGGTATCATTAGGGTGGGAGTTGAGACGTATCTTCAAGGCCGCTTTCCACTTGTACTTTTTTGGTAGAAGGCTTGAGGCGGAAAAGTGTGAGGAGGCTGCTGTAGGTATAGAGCTTTAGGCATAGGAAGACGAGGGAGTCCATCACTATCATACTCCTTGACCTCATCATCTCATCCCCGCTTCTGAAATCCCACCTCCCTTCTCAACCCTCCCAACCACCCCAATCCTATCCACCACCCACCGCCCTCGAATCCACCGCCTGACCGACAAACCCCACGCTCTCAGGCGGTGCAGAAAGCCCAGAAAAAAACAGCCAATCTCAGTAGAGAATTGGGGCAGCAGGACTTGGATTTCTGCTTTCAAGATATGCAGCATGGTGGGAATGAATGGGTTGTGGACGGGGGTGGGGGGGCGTATGGGAAATGGTTGGATATACTCCGGATGTGGTGTGGATCGATGGCGCGTGATGTTGTTGTTGTTGTTGTTTGTTTGTTCGAAGAGTAGTCGTATATTATTCTTTTCTTTTGATGTGTGCGGATAGAGAAAGATAGAAAGGTTTGGCGGGGGGAAGGGGGGAGGGGGGGGAGATAGGGGATATAGAGGTGGATGAGTATGCTACATAGTAAGTTATGGGAATGGCACGATCGATCTCTTTGCGTTGACGCAAGGATGTTGTTGGCGTTGGGTTGTTGGCGTTTTGCTGAGCTTTGTTCGTTTCGTCACCTTCGTTGCTGTGTGTGTGTATCTTTTCTTTTGCTTTTCTTCGTGTTTCGTTTCCTTTTCACCTTTCTTCTTAGAGGCGTTGGTGGAGTTTGTTGATATCTGATTGGGTTGGGTTTAGGAGGAAGCAGACGGGGGGGTTGATGCTGTTGAGGGGGGGGTAGTGGGTTGAAGGAAGGGGATGGGGGGGAGAGGTGGAAGAGCTGGTGAGATGCCAGAGAGGACATTGAAATGATTACCTCAATCTCGTATCGACTTTTGTAGATTATAAACCCTCTTCAAGTATCCAATTTACAACCTCCTATTTCCGAACTTTATCTGCGCTACTAAATCTGCATTTCCCCCCTTTCTCTCCCCAATCCCCCCCATCTCCTACTTCTCGACCCTCAACCACCCCTTCAATCTGCTCGATGCATCTCCGACTCCCCCTCTCTTATCATTTCCTCTCAGCAAAGAAACAAGAAACAGAAGAATGACGACGGCGCGATTAACAGATCGTAAACTAGGTGTAACATCAAGAACACAAAACCTACCATTTCGTTTCCCCAAAACGAAGCAAAAGCAGAAAGTGAAAGTCTAGAATCTGCAAACGCAAGAACGACAAGAAAATTCGAAGAACAAACAAAAAAACCATCTTCCTCCCATCCTCCTCCGCCCAACCCTTCTTTTCCAAACGCAGAAAAGAAGAATGGAGAGCGAGAAGACGACCAACGAGAAGAAAAGAAAAAAAAAACTAAAAGCCCAGAATGGACGAGCGGGAAAAATCCCGACTGACGCAACAAGGGAAAAGCGGGAGTGCGTCAGCACAACTGCTTCATGAGTGTTCTTGATCGAGGGATTCCCAATAAGCAGAGAGAGAGAGAGAGAGAGAGAGAGAGGTGTTATAAACATCGCCCAAAAAAAAAAACCCCCCCCCCCCCCCCCCCCCAAAAACCTCCAGAACCCCACACCCACCGCATCAACACCCACCCCCCATCCCACCCCACCCCCAACCCCCCTCGCACCTCCCCCCAAACCAGAAAAAGAAGTCCCCACCACTCCATCCCTCCCTCCCCTTCTTCCCTTTCCACAAAGAACAAAGAAACCAGTGACTTAAAAAAACCCAGCGAGCGGAAGAAAGGCCGAGGTCTCGATGAATGCGGTTGGTTGTACGATTTTTCCAGGAGGGGGAGATTTGGTGTGGATGATGAGAGGGAAGGAGGGGGGGGTGTATAGAGTAAGGGAGGGGTCTGGGGATGGGGATGGGGATGGGGATGGGGGTTGGAGAGATGCCGTACTGTAGATCTTGGGGGAGTGATATTAAAAAAGAAAGAAAGAAAGGAAGTGCCACTTGAATAGATAATCGCAATCTCTCTCATACATTGAGACTTGAGTAGAGATATGCTGCTTCGGTACGAAAGGAAGAAAGAAAGATTTTTGGAGGGTGAGGAATGGGGTTGGGAGATGGGGTAGGGAAAGGGGGGTTGTGGGATATGGGATGTGGGATGTGGGAGTGTGAATGGTTCGAGAAAAGGGGTTGCCAAGGCAAGGTAGTCGGGACGAATGCTGGAGGTGTTTGATGTTGGGATGGTATTGGCACATCGTGGTAGTTGGGGGAAGGCTGATGTTGGGATGGTATGGGCACACCGTGGGTGGAGGAGGGTGTGCGTTGATCTTTGGGCGGAGGTAGTTTAGGTATCGTACCGACGGGCGGAGGTGTTGCTTGCGTCGCTACAAGGCAACATCATCAAAACTGCAAGCTCACAGAGATAGACGTTGCGCTGGCATTGTTCTATCTCCCTGCTCCTAAGCTACCCCACAGCATCCGTCCTTGCGCGTCTGATCCCTCTCTTCTTTTCTCAGCTGGCAGAGCACCTTGTTGACATGGCCTAAAACCCGCGCTACAGGATTCGCGTGGAGGAAGCGCGGCCACGCTCTGTCCGTTATCAACGCCCAGCGCAGAGGAAATGCTTGTATAACAAAAGCGCCTGGTACGAACGACTTTTCGACATAATCATGGTATTGACAAGTTCCCTTGCCCGCAAACCCGACCTTCCCATTCTCAGTAGCACACAAAAACTCCGTCGCAAAAGTTCGCCGGTCAAGATATAGCAGATAGATGAGGTTTCTCGATGATTTCCGATGGCAAGGGGCGGGTTAGTTGAGGTGGTTGAGGATACGTATGGGGTTATGTTATCCAAGTAATGGACTTCATGTACAGTTTGGTACATAGCGGTAGAGATTAATAAAGCCTGGTAGAAGCGTTGGCACATATGTACACTGAAGTCGTCGTTCTATACAACATTCTTGGGAGAGATTCACATAATGGGAAATGAAAGTGCTCACAATATCCCAGAGTCTGCAAGCGCATTGTGGAGAATCGTGTCTTTGACGGCGGCGAATACGAGTCGGATGTTGGAAGTATCCGTCGCTTGGGTGAGACTTGACGTGTTACATTAGTATCAGGTGAAATAGGGCGTCCATGTGACAGAACATGCTCCAGATGAAAGGAGGACTTACTGAGGGTAGAGATTCAGGTGCGCTCGATTAACCTGATTAAACCGCCAGAGCAAATACTTTGCCGCCCTATTTACATCATTCCCTCCCGAGTAGTCTGGAAAGTAATTTCCTAAAGGTGATCGGCCGAGTTTCTGCTTGAAGAGATCGACTTTATTCAGGAATAGAATGATACTTGTCCTCATGAACCATCTTGAGTTCACGACAGAATCGAACAGTACCAAGCTTTCCATCATTCGATTCTGCGAACATCGGTTACGATACCGTTACGAGAGGACGATGAATAACATACCTGATTACTCTCTTCGAGAAGGACCTGATCGTACTCGCTAAGGGCTACACAGAAAATGATAGAAGTGACATTTTCAAAGCAATGGATCCATTTCTTGCGTTCACTGCGTTGGCCACCAACATCGAACATGCTATGAAGCACCTGTGAGCAGGCCAAGCTATGTAACATAGGAGAGGGAAACATACTGTATGCTCAACTGGCCCATCTTGAACCGCGTTTCGTAAATACCGGTAGTCTTCGTTCGAGCTCGAAGAACGTCCGCCTCTATAGGGATATAGTCCGGCCCAGCTATTCGTAATACTTCGTCAAAGAAGCTATATTCCGTCAACTCCCTGAAGCTGCAAATGAGCACAGCGACTGACTATGGTGCAGAATCCATCAGGTAGAATTCGCTCTGATGATCCATTATATCCGCAATACTCGGATCCCTCCATATCGATACAACCGATTGGCCAACTCTTGGATCCAGTGGAGTATGTGGATCTGGGTCGACTTGGTATTGCAGAAGATAGTCGCTGTTCTCAGCATTCTGTGGGTCCATCGGCTCAATCTGAAATTGCCGCATTGCTGATATCAAGGCTTTGGAACAGTCTATGACGTTCTTGTATATTGTTAGGCGGTACAATGCCAATTCGTCCTTGGTGTACCCATTTTGATGTATAATCTTCATTTGTTTGACAATGGTCGACTTTCCACTCTCTCCGGAACCTGCAACTTGTCAGGAAATCCGCAGCTTCCAATCCCGACTTGACATACCTAGTAGCAAGATCTTGCATTCCTTGCGTAACCTTCTCGAGTCTTCTTCCAGTTTTGCGTCTATCATGCGGCTTCTCTTCTTCATTTCCTCCTCCTCCCCGTCTTGGGAACTCTGGCAAGCCCCCATAGTGTATCAAGCGTGTATGTTGGCACTGACACGCCGTATGTGTATATGAATCCGCCCTGCCCGGGGAGTCGCCCCTTGGCGGCCACCGAACGGCAGAAACCGCTACTTGGGTGGCAATCCCTGAGGCTTCCCAAACCAAATCCCGCCAGCGAAGGCGAGGAACGCTGAATTTCCGGTAGCAAGACCTCACAATTTCGTTTTAAGATCCCACGCTTCCAGAAGGGTAATTGTGACGACTGGCTTGATTTAAGAGCGGTCGCCCAGCAATGAGGTATTGTGGACCACGATCAAGGTGTAGTGCAAGCTTTCCAATCGCAAGGTATCGCTGTCGGACGGAAGTGTTCTTTGAGCTTTGCCTGGGTAGGCTCCGCCACAGAACCTCCGCGGGGTTTTTAGCTTGGCTTCCTTGGTCTCTTTACCAATACAGACCTAGTAGGTATCGGATTTCGTTGTACAGAGGGCCTGAAATAGTGGAACACGGCGTAATGAGTGATGGCCGAAGGATTAGAAAGGGTGGTGAATCCGCCAGTAAGCTCCGGGTTGGAATCGGTGCTTCACTCCTAGCGGTCCGTACCGAAGCTCTTGCAGATGGCTCAGTCAAGGCATGAGATCATGACATAGCTCACCCTCGAGAACCAAGTACTGTAGATGGTGATGCTCTATAGGTGATTAGCCACACGACAATGTCGAGGATTGAACGAGATCAAATCAAATCCAATGTAGAGGATCGCTGCGTGCCCCGTGCTGGGGGGGGGGGCGGGCAAGCCTCGTGGGAGAACGGACGTGGGTAAAGATATTCCGTAGTCGGGGGACCGGTATTCTAGCTGGCTTCAGCGCACGGGCATTTGCAAGGCGTTGCTAAGGCCAGCTGCAGCGAGTCCAATGTTATTATTGATTGATGCAGTGGATGCAGTGGATGCAGTTGGGACGAGTGATCTGCCAAGGGTAAGGTATGTAGTCGCAGAGCGGACAGTCGTGGGGAATCCACAGTAACAATGATAATACTGTGTAATATCTACCTACTTCTAGGTAAAGAGTATCCTCGAACCCTATGGGAATTTTGGAGTACTGGGTAGAATACTAGAATTACCGACTGAATTGGGGCGATCTGGGAGTACTGGAGACTACAAACACAACAGCCTATAGTAAGGTACGACTTCAATCACCCCGGAATAGGACTGATCGTTCCAACTCCACCGATCTAGAGGCTTTACGGAAGTAGAGCTTCCCGTTATACCGCACGACCACAATGACAAATACTCCACCAATCAGAGCAACGGCATTCTCATTCTGCAATGACCCTAGGGCTTGCTCATCATGGATTAAACGAAAATCTGTTTTCATCGAAATCCTCTCTAACAGGGCTGTCTGAATTCGTCAGATCCCCCAGACCATATGTACAACCCTTGATTCCACGAGCCTCGTGCCAGGAACACCTTGAATTAGCATATCGAGGTCGGAACTGTAGATGTGCATTTTCCCTTGCGCTTCCTTCATCAGTCCTTCTTTCGCTGGGACCCTTCCCTCTTCCCTCTTCCCTCTTCCCTCTTCCCTCGTCATCAATATATTGATTGCTCGGCCTGTTCCATGACTACAGTTTAATTCCAATGCTGGACACTGTCATTTGCTTGGACCATAAGTCGTTCTTCGTTGATAAGGAGCTTTCCGTATTTGGCACGTTCTGGATTAGACAGATCTCTTTGCAACATATCATTCCCTCGCGGCGAGGCTATCTAAGACAGGATCTTTATTCGAGACAAATTTGGCTCCATGGAGACTCTCAGAGCTACGACTCTGGTCGAGGATCCTAAAAAACCAGATGGAGTGCCGGAAATGGAAACCACCGGAATGTCTCGATCGTTTTTTTGACAAAGACATATTTTTATGTTTCTAATTTCAGACGCACGTCCTTTGCTAGTGCTTGTGCGGGTCTCATTGGTGTCTTTGATGGTATCCATCTATGCTACTCTTCTTCGGTGACTCAGTCGTAGTCTAGTTCGGGGAACTTTTGCAAGTTCAGAGTCAAGCATGTCTGAGGACATCCGAGTCAAGTCTCATAGCAGATAGGATTGGAGAGGATAATAGGGTCCTTGAAAGTCCATACGCAAGGTATGCGAAGTCCACACCGTCTCCGAAATGTTTATTTGTCGTCATATTGAGATCTATGAGCCAATTCGCAGAGAAGTGAACGGCTGCTCAATGAAATCGTGAGTCTTGGACCATCGTCTTGATACTCCAGAGTCGCAGAGCTTTTCCAATTGGACAGCTTACTCGTGATCTGTACCGTTGTTATGACCATGAGGAAGTCGTCAACATAAAAGATGGTCCAAAACATGTCTTTCAATGCTCCTTTCGAATCTTCTAGACGATGTGGTACCTTGCAACAGGGTGTCCTTGATGTATTCCAAGTAGACTGCTCGATCAGTGGTCTAGCCATTCGCTTGCAACATAATTGAACGAATTGTTCCTGAGGAGTTTGAACATAATGCAGTTACTATGAGCCAGACTCACTCTTCGCAGATAGAGTTCCCAAGGGAAATCCTCCACGAACGTGTTTCCATCCACCACGGATCTCAGAAGTGCTCTGTTGTTCGGATTTGTTATACTGGCCATGATCGGTCGGTAGGTGGGGTACTTTGTACGGAGGTGGAAGGAGCGAAGTTCGCAACATGACGTAGGTATTCATGCGAACATTTAAGATCGTCAACCCTGTCTGTGATTGAGAAGAATGAAGTACTGCGGATGTACCCCGTATGTGAATGGAGTATTCACTTGACATGTCCAGCAGAGGACTCGGCAGCTGTTTACTCACAAATACGTAGAGAGTAGAATTGGACGGTTCCCAAGGCAATGGAGGCAATGGAAGGAACATGGAAGCATCCTTGGAGCCCTGAATCCCTGATTTTCGGGAGATCAACAAGGACCTAAGTGTGATTTTGCAGATCAAACACGAGGATTTCTCCATCGCAAAGTATTTTACCTATCCGACCAACGTACACAGTACACAGTACATATATCTACAACCACAGACTTAACGTACCTGACGCTCCCAACACTTCCTCTCTATCTGCCGCCTGTGTCGTCGCGGCCGATCCAGTCAAGATGGCAGAGTTTGTGCGTGCCCAGATCTTCGGTACCACCTTTGAGATCACCAGCAGGTTTGTTGACTGGAGTTTGCGCGTCCAGTTCGTACTAAAACTACGCCAGGTACACGGACTTGCAGCCCGTTGGAATGGGGGCTTTTGGACTGGTCTGGTAGGATTACATCTCTGTCGAAGCTGCCGAGTCGACTGTTTACAATGTTCGTCCAGTTCGGCCAAAGACCAGTTGACCGGCCAGGCTGTGGCAGTCAAGAAGATCATGAAGCCTTTTAGCACCCCCGTCCTGTCAAAGCGGACATACAGGGAGCTGAAACTTCTCAAGCACCTTCGTCACGAAAATGTAAGAGAATGTATGGTGTACAACAAGGCTATAGGCTAAGGTACCCAAGGTCATTAGCTTGAGCGATATCTTTATATCACCGCTCGAAGATATGTATGGAAAGTTTTCCGATCCACAGTGAGACCTGTAGCTGACTCGCGGCCTATAGTTATTTCGTGACCGAGCTCTTAGGCACCGACCTTCATCGCCTCCTGACGTCGAGACCGCTCGAAAAACAGTTTATCCAATACTTTCTATACCAAATCTTGGTACAGCGCCCAGAAGTGATTGTTCTACGTCATACAATCAACTGACGGAAGCAGCGAGGCTTGAAATACGTGCACTCCGCTGGAGTCGTCCACCGTGACCTGAAGCCAAGCAATATCCTCGTCAACGAAAATTGCGACCTGAAGATCTGCGATTTTGGGCTAGCTCGCATACAGGACCCCCAGATGACAGGATACGTGTCTACGAGGTACTACCGTGCGCCAGAAATCATGCTTACATGGCAAAAATACGACGTGGAAGTGGACATATGGAGTGCAGGATGCATTTTCGCAGAAATGCTGGAGGGTAAACCATTGTTCCCAGGCAAAGATCATGTCAATCAATTCTCTATCATTACGGAGCTGCTAGGCACTCCTCCAGACGATGTCATTCAAACCATCGGCAGCGAAAACGTAAGATTTTTGGGGACGCTTGAGTAAATGCTGTAGCTGATGACTACATCCAGACTCTACGATTCGTACAGTCCTTACCCAAACGAGAGAGACAACCCCTGAGCAATAAATTCAAGAACGCAGATCCTCTAGGTACGGTCACTTGACAGTAGAGACCGAATTGACTGACACCTCCTAGCAATCGACCTCTTGGAGAAGATGCTTGTATTTGATCCACGGATGCGAGTACGAGCGGGAGATGCGCTTGCGCATGAGTACCTTGCGCCATATCACGACCCAAGCGACGAACCGGTTGCGGAGGAAAAGTTTGACTGGTCTTTCAACGACGCAGATCTTCCAGTAGATACTTGGAAAATCATGATGTACGAGCAACTTTACGACCTGCCGTTAGAGCAAGATTAGCCCCGAAAGAGGTGCTGACTGGTACTGGGCAGGTATTCCGAGATTCTAGACTATCACAATGTCCAAAACCCGGAAGACGGGCAGGAGGTTGAGAACGGGCAGTAGGGCGTTTGCTGATTCTCTACGACTGTATCTCCCTTGGCTAAGTTTGGTTATGGAGTATTTCTTTCCACCAGCTAGCATTTCCGAAAGTACGTTAGGGCTCAGCAACAAATACCCTTTTCAGTCACTCACGAACGGTGTTTCATATCCGATGAGTTATGAGACTTGTCGCGCTTGGGGAAACATGAGTAACAAATAGAGTATCAGTAGTATTAGGTATCTACAATCCAGACCTCTAAGAAACACTCGGTGACAGCTTCATAAAGCAAGCTGCCCACAGCACAAAGTACTTGGGACTTTATTGCATCTCAGCCAAAGGACGCTTGGACTCGCATCAATGCACGTCATCTGGGATCCCATAGGGCTGTGATCCTTGGCATGCATCTATTGGTGGGCCTAACCAACATGATTTGACATTGCTCTTGCCATTGACTGTCCACTGACAAAATCAACGTGTTAATTGCTCTGCTAACATTTGGAATTTGCCCAAATGCTGCAGCATGTCTTCATCCAGCAATTTTGCACCCGTCGTTTGCGTGGTGGGTTTTCACCACGCCAGGTGAGTAGCGTCCCCCATTGTAAAGCAGAGCAGAGCTGACCTGTTGATAGGGGGCCTGAAATAGAGGGCTGGTTCGGCATCGAAGATGGTAGCGATCCTGCCCTTGAGAATGACTGGTCTTTCCTACCCTTCATGGCCCTGTCGGACGGCGCCCATACGTACATTATCTCCACTGCTGGGCTTTTCTCGGGCTAATTCGAAGCCAGATCCACGGAGGACTTTTCGTATTTTACCCTCCGCCGGAAATCTACTTCCGCGAATGCCGCCACATCGCTATTTGGTATATCATGTACGAGGCAGATGGACGCAAGCCAGCTTCTGGATCGACCTGCTGAAGTCACAAGGAGTACCGTGCAAAAGGCGGTTGTAGCGATTGCGGATAGCCCACAGTTTTTCGGGCATCTCAGAGAGAAGCTTTCAATGGTGACGGAAGCCTGGTTTGCTCAGAGGTGGGGCATACAGTCAAAATATGAGACCAGCCAGGCTGATGGTAGTCCAGGGACTTTACGGACATGGATATCTTGAAGGTCGGTGAGTGTTTATTGCAGTCTTTGACGGGCTCTAGCTGAGTGAGGACAGAAATTTCAAGAAAGCCTTGCGACAACCCTGCGAGATTCGGAGGATGATCGAGATCAATATCTGGGTAGGAATTCTAGCTCTTTTTCAGCACGTTTCCGCTTCTCATCTCTATAGGTCTCTCATTACGAGAGTTTATCCATGAGTACAAACATCAGACCTTGGTCCTCTTCAAATGTTGTTTGCTGCAGCCAAAGGTAAGTAGTCCACAGTACAGGTTTCTTGGATTTCTGTTTATTCTACCAGATGCTATTCTTTGGTTCTCGGTGCGAGAGATTATGCATGATGCAATTTTCGTTGATATCCTTGATACCCGGTCTATTACGAAGGTTGGAGGACTGCGCGGATCCAGAATTTGATAGCTACGAGAGGAACTTGGGCATGCCAACATCGCTAAAGACAAGTGAAAGAGGTTCCTGTACGTTGTCATGCCTTTATCATGAGCTGTGGCTAACCAGCTTAGTACTCTCATATATGGGCTTACCACTCCAACTGTAGGTAAATCTCTATCGAGTCGAGTCGAGACTTAGAGCTGATTTTTATGCTAGATTCGGCAAGGTATATTAGAACGATGTACATTTGACCTGAAAACTGCTGAACGCTTCCAGGGGAGCCTCTTCGGGCCTTATACACCTTTGCAGCAGCTAGATGTTTTGGCCGATTACGGGACGAAATCATACATTGTCGGATCGACAAATTCCCTCCTTTTGCAGCAGAAAGACCGCTACAGTGACATTCTCGTAAATGTGCGCACTAAACCAACTCCCATATATACAGTTATGTAAGCTGATTAGATTCTAGCTCGATGAAGCCACCATCAACATCACCTCCGCATCTCTCCGCTCCGCCCTCACCCTTTCTCCAGCCGACCGCCGCTGGATTGATTTCCTTACCCAAACCATCACCGACACCTGGGATGAATACAACCCCTCCCGCCCAAAAACCCTCGGTTACATGGGCTCCGAAGAATTTATCCGTCTCCAATTCGAAGAATACCTACTTGCCCTTCTTGCCGCTGTAAAATACCACATTTACCTTACTGACAACCCTTCAACCTCCCCACCTCTCCCCTCCATCGAAGGTGACCCGTCCATAGATTTCAACCCAGACTGGATACACGCATGGCAGCAAACCTCTTCCTTCAAACTTTTCAACACCCACACCTCCGCCCATCTCTTCGACATCGTTGAACCCCGCCATCCAACAGCGGGCAATCTCAGCTTAGAAGACATCCAACGCCGCCTAGCCCTCCAAATCCAAACCCTCCACCTCGACGACCGCCTCGCCCAGAGCAAGGAAGTGCTGAACAAGCATCTCGCAACGGGCCACAAGAAAGTTTCAACCGCATTCACGAATCTCTGGGCAGATATCGAAGCTATGCGCGAAACCCAACGCAAACGCGCCGAAGGTGTTGCAACCACCGCAGGGAGCAACGGAGTCTCGCCGCCCATCTCAGAAGCAGGCAGCGACGTGTCCTCCACCCCGCGACACCGCACCGGACCAGATCTCTCCGCCGCACAAGCGTCTGTGACGGCGGCTGGTCACAAAGCAGGCGCGTACATCTCCTCGTGGGGTACCTGGGCAGCGGAGAGGAGACGGGGATGGGGGAAGTCTGCTGTGGGGGGAACTAGTGGTGCTGGGACTCGAACTGGAGCAACAGTAGCGACGAGTCCGGTCAAAGCAAAGGAGAAGTTTTGGGATGCGGGAGAGGGGAAGAAGGAGGTGAGGCGGAAGAAGAGCGTTAGGGAGGAGAAGGGGGGGGATGGGATTGGGAGGTTGGATGCTTAGGTGTTTTGGGTTAGGTTAGGGTAGGCAGCTTGGGCATTTTTCGTTCTCGGCGGTTGGATTGTTGATTAACAGGCACACTGGCTGGCCGGCTGCCTCTGTGTATGTAGCTGTATAACCCGCCGAACGAAACCAGCTCTTTCGGTTTAGGCAAAGGGTGGCTATACTCCACAACAAAGACTTGCATGGATTGAAGACAAATATTCCTATCCATGATCCATGCCTCTCAACCCCTCACCCCTCATCCCTCATCCCTCATCCCCCCTCATCCCCCCTCACCCCCCCTCATCCCCTCTCCTCACCCCCCACACCCCCACCAACTCACAACACCCCACCATCCTCTCCTCACCCCCCACAACTCACAACACCCCACCATCCCCTACCTCCTCCACCTACTGTACCCCACACCCACACCCACACCCACCCCCCTCCCCCCCTCGCTCTCCCTTTTCTTAGCGGGAAGAAGTGGCGCGTGCCGTGTTCGTGGTTCTGGCTTGGGGTTGGGTCGTGGGTGTGCGCAGAGAGGGAGGGAGGGGGTGGGAGAGTGCGCAGAGAGGGGGGGGATGAGGTGGGAGAGTGGGAGGGTTAGGTTATATTAGGTTAAATAGACAAACAGACAAATAAACAAAAGTAGCTCAACGACAGCAAAGAACAGCAAAGAACAGCGAAAGACAGCGAAAGACAGCGAAAGACAGCGAAAGATATGAACCAGCAGGAAAGTGTCGATGAAGAAAAAGACGAAAAGAAAGATTGGATATCGGATCTTGGATAGGACCTTGGATCTTGCGTTGGGTTGGGGGTGGATATCGGATCTTGGATATCGGATCTTGGGTTGGGGTTGTGGTTGAGGTCTGGGTTGGGTTGGGTTGGGTTGGGGTTGGTAGTGTATGCGTAATCTGGTTGTGTGGAGAAAGGGAGGGAGGGGGAGAGAGGGAGAGGGAGAGAGAGGGAGAGGGAGGGAAAGAGGGAGGGAAAGAGGGGGGGAGAGAGGGAGGGAGGGAGAGAGGGAGAGAGAGAGAGAACAAATCATGGAAACCGAGAGAACCTGTTACTCGTCTATCTACTTTCGTCATCCATCTACTTCCGTCGCTACGAAAAGAAATTCTGCTTTTCCATGCCCGTCCGTCGTACTAACCCATCTAGCAAACCCATTTTATCTTCCCTTCACATCACTCCATTTCCTTGCCGCTCTCTCCCCGCCACCAAATCTCGTATTCCCTCACGCCTTCCCTGGCACCAGTGGCTCCACGTTCCAAATCATATCCGCATACTCCTGGATACACCTATCACTGCTAAAGAAGCCCATCCTCGACACACTCGTGATACACTTGCTAATCCACTCCTCTTGGTTCTTGTACGCCTCATCCACCAGCTCCTGCGTCTTGCAATAACTGCTGAAATCATCACTCACGAGGTAGTAATCGCCATGATCGATGATGGAGTTGCAGAGAGCGGCGAAACGGTTGGAATCGCCAAAGGTGTTGGATTTGATGGCGTCAAACACTTTGGCAAGAAAAGGGTCGAGGTTGAAGGAGCCGTAGTTGTGGGCGTGGCGGAGGTCTTCAACGTCTTCGGCGAGGTTGCCAAAAAGGAAGATGTTGGATTCGCCGATTTCGCGAGTGATTTCGATCTTTTCAAGTCAGTCAGTGTTGTGGGGTAGAACGAGGGATGTGAGGGAGACTTACGTTAGCACCATCGCATGTCCCAATAATCAAACCACCGTTAAGAACGAACTTCATGTTACTAGTTCCACTGGCTTCAGTCCCTGCAGTCGAGATATGCTCGCTAATATCAGAAGCAGGAGTGATGATTTCAGCCTTGCTGACATTGTAATCCTTGATGTAGATGACCTTGAGCAAATCACCAACATCTGGGTCGTGATTGACGACCTCGCCGACACTGCAGACCAGATGGATGATGGTCTTGGCCATCCAATAGCCCGGGGCAGCCTTGCCACCAAATATAGAGACTCGAGGTGCGAGTTTCTTGCGCTCCTCTGTACTCATGGCCTTGATTGTAAGGTATCGATGGATGACACCAAGAATGTTGAGTTGCTGTCGTTTGTACTCATGTATACGCTTGACTTGGATGTCGAAGAGCGCATGCGGGTTGACACTTACACCGGTAGACTCTTTGATGTGCTCGGCCAAACGGACCTTGTTAGCAAACTTGATCTCCTGCCACTCCTTCTTAAAGTCCTTGTCGTCAACGTAGTTCTCGAGCTTGTTCAAGAGAGTTAAATCAGTGAGGAACTCATGGCTTCCAAGTTTGGAAGCAATAAGGTCGGAGAGGCGAGGGTTAGCCTGATGTAACCATCTTCGAGGAGTGATACCGTTCGTCACGTTGGTGAATTTGTCAGGACCATAGATTCTGACAAAGTCTTTGAAAATCGTAGTCTTGATAAGATCCGAATGGAGCTCAGCGACACCATTGACTTTGTGACTACCAATGATGGCCAGATATGCCATCCGCACCATCTTCGGCTGGGATTCTTCAATAACCGAGACTCTGGCAAGCATTTCGCGCTCCTTGGGGAACTTCCGCTCCACCATGTGGAGAAACTGCATGTTGATTTCGTAGATAATCTGGAGATGTCGAGGAAGGAGATTCTGCATCAACGGGACCGACCATTTCTCCAACGCCTCTGGCAGTACCGTGTGATTGGTATATCCAAAAGTCTTGGTGACGATATTCCAGGCGTCATCCCAGTCAAGACCTTCGGAATCAACGAGAATACGTTGCAACTCTACTATTGCCATAGTAGGATGGGTGTCATTGAGTTGGATAGCTACATGATCTGGGAAAGCTGACCAGGCTTTCTTCGATTTCTTGAATCGGCGGACGATATCGAAAAGCGACGCGGCACACCAAAAGTATTGTTGTTTCAGCCGTAGCTCCTTACCACGATCGAGGTTGTCATTGGGGTAAAGGACCGCAGAAATGGTTTCCGCACGCTGTTGATCTGCAACAGAGCTCTCATATTCGCCGGCATTGAATTTCTGAAAGTCAAATTCTCCAGCGGAGGCCTTACTAGACCAAAGACGTAGGTTGTTCGTGGTGGGAGTTTGGTAGCCGGGAATGGGAACGTCGTAGGCAACGGCGTCGACAATCTCTCCGCCTTCCCACACCACAGTGAGTTTGCCATCCTCGTCCCTGGCGAGTCAGCATATATACTCTGAACGCGCTTTCCTCCGACTTACTGATATTTCCGGACGTAGCCATAGAATTGAATGTCCACGGTAATGTCATGTCGAGGGAACTCCCAAGGATTGAAGTCGAGCCAGTAGTCTGGTATCTCAACCTGATACCCGTCTACAAGCTCTTGCTTGAAGATACCGTATCTGTAACGCAGTCCGTATCCCCACGCGGGGTAGTTCAGTGTTGCCATGCTGTCAAGGAAACATGCAGCAAGCCGTCCGAGACCACCATTTCCAAGAGCGGCATCGTGCTCCTGCGATATGACGTCCTCGATCCGGAATCCTAGATCAGCGAGTCCAGCTAGTTGAAGTATTAGCACCTTGAGACTCGAAAGGAAGTGTTTTCTATACCTTTGGCGACGTCTCTTAGCCCAACATTGAGCATTGCATTGTCCATTGCCCTTCCCATTAAGAACTCTAGAGACAGATCTGCAAACGGTCAGCCAAAGCTCTCCAACGGCTCGGGTTCTCAGCATACAGTATACGCGCTTCTGGTCAGAAAACGTCTGTCGCTGCTGTGTTTTGTTCCATTCTATGACGAGTCTGTCACGGAACGCCAGAGCAGCACCGGAATAGGCAGCTCTAGACGATTATTAGAAAATAACGATGTGATCAGCAGAAGAGCTTCTCACAGCTCATCGCAGTTGAATAGAGATCGAGCGAGAGTGGTCTCAATATGGCGAACGGTCTCATCCTGTAGATCCAGTTAAATCCGCATTTTCCGGGGAACGGACGTTCAATATACCTCAAATTGTTCTTTGGTTGTGAAACCTTGGGCGGACTTCACAGGTGATAAGCAAGCTTTCAGACGTATCGGTCCGTGAGCAACTTACGTGTTTCTTCCATCTAAATCATATTAGCAGCGAAAGACGGGGTTCAGTCGATCAAGACTTACGCCTCTCTTTGTGGCTCTGGAATGCTAGCTTCAACGCTCTTCATCTCAGAAGCACCGAAGCCAGTAACGGTACGCTTATGCTTGAAATCGGGGCCAACAGGGCCTTTCAATTCAGATATGGGGGCGCTCGTCGAGGGCTTTCGCTCTCGAGTCTTGGTAGCCATTGTTACGAGTGGTAGATACTCGAAGAGAAGTCGGTAGATTGGGCTCAAGATGGAAATGTCAAGGAGTGTAGGAGCAATTAGGAAAAAATGAACAGGAATAAAAGAAGAATAAATTGTTGAGCAGGCCAAACGTTAGCGGGGCGGCGCTGGCGGATGAATCCCGTAGCCTCGTAGGAACAATAAATCATTCAATGCAGGGTCTGACAGCTTACCCTTATCCTTATCGGATGGTGGGGGACTGATCCTGGTGTCGTCCCGCACTGGGCTTCTCAGGGTTTAGGGCAAGGTACCTTAGTGAAGCATTTCTTGTAGCGCTGGTACACATCCTACATCCTGTCGTACCTCTTCATACCACAGTACTTCTTGCTGTTGGCCTGACAGGACTTTCATCATCTACCTACGCCATATTCGGACGCTCCTGATCTGTTTGGAAGTACATCGAAGCTATGTGCAGATGTATCAGGTGCTTTTGTGATTGCCCATGCTGCATGGCCGCTTGCATACCCCGTCTTCGTTCTTTGTCCTGATCGATCGGTTTCTGTCCGCTTTCGACTCTACTTTCTGCTGATTCGTTCTTCTTCGTGTTTCTCGAGTCCATGCAATCACCCGATGGTCATTCCTTGCATGCCTGACGAGGCTTACGAAATACAGAGCCTCAATGGCTATCCCATCGATGGACTACTTACTCTTCAGTTTGGCAGATGTTTCCCTGTTGCGTTCCCTGCTGCCTCTTCTCTAAACGAAGCTTGTGAAATGTCTGAAATCCAGCGACTGGACGCACATACGGCCACACTGGACCAGTCCGTGTGGCGACCGTTGAGCCAGAAGAAGTTCCTACAGAACGTCGTTGACCTTCATCGAGCGTCCAACAAAATCCCCAGCCACCCAAAGGTTCATACCAGGATTGAGTGGCCCGCCGCAAGAATCCAAAATGATATTGCTGATTACGTACTACCGTTCAAAACCGAGCCACGACTTGCAGATGATTTAGCGTTTATAGCCGCAGCTGAGGAGGGCTTGAGGGCAATCTCTGCGGTTGGATTGAAACAAACATTAGGGACTCACGGCCTTCTTGTTTGCCTTCCAGCCAACGAAACTATAACGCAGGATGTGCCCCATACATTTGAAAAGATGTTCGACTTGCTTAGCAGATGCGCTACAAGACCTGCGTGGAAGCTTTCCAAAAGTCAGCTATCTAGATACTCACTTGGCTAATACCAGAGCTATCGCGCGAAGCGTGTACGGAGCGCCTGTTTGGACAAGTCTTGACTCTCAATCACCAAAGGATCCATGGACGACTGCAATCCAAATATTGGAAAAGGCCAAGTCACCGCGTATTCCGTAGTGGAGTTCTAGAAAAGCTACGGCCACTACATGAGGAACTCCGAAAACTTTCTCGGAGATTCAAAGACCAGTTGTCAACACATCGTGCTGGGTCAATGAAATTCGTCAGGGATTTAGACAGTCTATGCAGCTCATATCAGAACATTGGCACATGCCAAACCGAGGCGGAAACAGTCGATATACTCAAGGCTGCAATCAAGCAGAGTCACGCACTTTGCACGTCCAGAGGCAGCACGATCGAGGAAACGGTCTCCTCCTATGGAATTAGGCCTGAATTGATCTGTCAAGACAAGCGCATTAGGCAGATGAGTAAGATCGGACGCTATTGGGGACTATGCATGGACATGGTAGACGTTTCGAGAAGATATAGATGCCTATTCCAGCATGTCGTCTTGCGGACCATTCAACCCTACCATGGCGTCGCAGTATCGCTTGATGGAACAAGTATGACCTGTTATGTTCATGCTGAGATCCAACTTTTGACATTCTATGATATGTATCCTGATCTCGTTTCTGTGAAACCCCGTGTTCTTAGTGTCAGCAAGGCCGCTTGCTACCTTTGTGATCTATTCATCATAACGCATGGGAAATTTTTCTTCACCAAAACACATCGCCAGTTGTACCATGAATGGACTGTGCCTGATTTGGTTGAGTTCAATTCAGACCACCGAAATGACTTTCGTCGTGTTCTGGCAGCAATGAATAAAGAGATGCAAATTACACTTAATAAAGAACGAAACCGTCCATCCCGCCAGAACCGTCCATATCCGTTAGGAAGCTATCTGACTTTGCCTCTGCTATTGCCTCATTTATTACAATCTCCGGTACCGTCAACACTCAGCTCCGTAGGGACTCGAAGCGCAACAGAGTCTCTCGCGCCAAAGGCTATGACAGTTCGATCCGAAACCAGGGTATCAAAGCCACAGCCCTTATCCCGTCAAGGACGTAGGGCACATCGTATTTAGTGTACGGCGCCAACTCCACAGCCAATGATTGCTTGTAAGCCGACTCCTGACTCCCATCGACTAACTTCTTCACCACTAAGTCACGAACATTCTCTTCATGAGCAAAGGTCAGATACGGAACCAAATTCGGATGTTAGCCACCGTAGTGCTAGCAAAGCAAGTCCAACTCTTTCGCCAATGACTATCAGATCATGGGAATCACCTATGGAACGAGCAATTTCCGCGACATCTCCTTTCCGAGTCTCAGTTGGAAAGCTGTTCGTAGAAATTGGATTTGATGGACCTAGTCAAGGTCTAGTCACAGTCACCGACATCGCCAAAAGCACGACGGAAGCGATGCAGAATCTCATTGACGTAAAATCTATGGATCCAAACGAGCTGTTGAACGTGTTTAAGGTAGATGGAGATAATTCAATAGCTGTGAATCTCAACTACGGCCGGCCCTATTCAATGCAGATCAAGTTTCAGTGGCCCTGAGAAATCATGTACCTTTTTTCTTCACCGTTTACCTCAAGCCATCAACAGGTGTACTGCTACGGTTTGCGCCGCTTATGGATGCAAATGTAATGTGGCGAAGAAACAGCTCTATATTTCATTCTCTATCTATAATTGAGAAGCTACCGATTGGCCATTGGCGTGTACCGCCGTTGGGATGATAAAGAACTGTGGGAAGATGTCTCGAAGTTCCTCTAAATTACGGATTTGATAATGCGCAGCTTTGGCTGCAGGCTCTGGGTCCTCAGGCTCGAGTTTGTGAGCAGTTGTCCAACCACGAGCATAAGCATAACGACAGTTAAGGTAAGAATCGTCTATTGAAGCAAGTCAGCAACGACACTGTACGGAAGAGTACTCTGTGACTGTTCCGGCAAAGTCTCACCAACAAAGTAGCACTCTTCGCTTGAAGGCGCCTTGGCCTCATTCTCTGCTTTATCATACATCTCTTTATAAGGTTTACACACAAGCGGTGTTCTATTATAGTCGCAGTATGTAATGCCCTCGAACATATCATTCACCCCTAACAATTTTACTACCCTCTTGCCATGGGTTATGTGCGCGTTCGTAAATAGCCACAGCTTGACTTTGGTCCTGTCGATATCCTCAAGCAGTTTGCGAAGCTGAGGGTCCGGTGTTATAATATCATCCAGTGGGAGGGCATCGTCTACCTTTTCGTTGTACTCCAAAGGGTCGACTTTATGATGCTTGACAAGGCCGGAAATAGCTAGGCCATAGTCTTTATAGTATCTTAGATGGAGTTGATTAGCATCCTCAGGCGAGAGAGACAGATGGTTGACGAAGTATTCGTCTACAACACTTGTCAGATCCATGAACCCCAAAAGGATTTCAGGGACATACTGATCAGATCGTGCATCAGGTCGTGAACCCTTTTACCTAAGAACGTGTTAAGTTGTTACCTTGAAGTCAATTCACTTCTTTACATACTGCGAGGATAGAGCTGGCACAGAGATCAGTGACAAACAGATTACCAGGCGAACGTATCCACTCACGCAGTTGTCAATGTCAAAGAAGAATACCGGCCTGGGTTTGATTGAAATCATGTCTTCCATGATGGTCTGGAGATATATAAATTAAAATAGCTACGGCCAGCCGAATAGCATTCTATCCCCTCTCAGCGCCAGACCAGAGCGGAGGTTGTCCCAACAAGAGTTGTAGATGATTTGCCGCCATGACTCCAACGATGCTGCCCTGAAGTCGAGCGAGTAAACACGGCGTCATCCAGTACGTGTGGAAGACACTACGCTCAATGTAGATTAGCGGTCAATCTTGTTATGCCACACTCCGTGGCTCCTTTTCCAACTCATCGCGCGTTCATTAATACTGGATGTGCATCAACACCGCAGCCTCAGTAGTATCTCTGGATTTCAAGAGACTACCTGCTCAAGTAGCCCACGGTCATCTATTCCAACAGTGTTGTCTCGTGTGAGCTTTGGCATGGCTGCTACGAGAGCTGTTGCTCCTCGGAGCAACGGCCTCAGGCCGACTGACAAGGTCTCAAAAGAGGTCAACGAATATGAGAAGATCCTTAGACTACGAGATGAGATCTTTGCGAATACTCATCCACGACTAAAACTCTCAGTACAGCCTCCTAACCAAGACAGACAACATCCTGTTGAATCGTCACCCTCCCTTCAAGCGTTCTCCAAAGGGGCTCCCAAGCCACCCGAAGCAAACGGGCCTACTGCAAATATCATCATGGATTCACATGCTCCGGCGTCTCAGCCGAGCAGCTCTTCACAGAAGCCGCCAAATGGCCATAGAATCACTACGTCAAGCTCTGGATCTTCTGGAATTGACCCTATATTCTTGACAAAATCCGAGGTTCTTGTGAAGGCGGAATTGCAGCAGAAGAGACAACGCATCGAGCGTGCTCTAGAAGAACAGAACAATCAGAAAAAGGCCATGTCAAGGCAGAGGACCTTTGACCAAGATGCCATCCCCGAATTTGATGTTACAGATGTGCTAAGGAAGGCACATGAGCTTGTAAAGCCTTCTAAAGCATCTGAGCTCAGTGGCACTAATGGAAGTGCTTCCAGCGACTCATTCGACGAGAATACGTTCTACTCTAGCGAGGTGAATGAATCCACAACGCAGGAAGCAGACCGATCAGATAAATCTCCGAAATGGCGTTCCAGCAAACCTTGTAATCATTTTCTTGAAGGGGATTGTCCGTACGGGGAGGCATGTGCTTTTTCTCATGATCCTGCTTTCAAGCGTAGGGAGGAAGCAGATGGGGCTCAGGCAATGGATCTAGACTCTGTCGATGCTGACGAACAGGCAAATACACAAACACTTGAAAAAATACAACAGGCACCGACTAGCAAAGCTACTGCTCCCGTTCTACCATCAAAATTGGGCCGGATTGCTGAGCTCGAAGAGCAGCTCCGCCTCCTCAAATCCCAGCAAGCTAGTGGAGCAGAGCTAACATCGAAAAACCATGCGAAAGTGCCCTCCGATGAGGAGCCGATGTATTCGCCTCCCGACGCTCGAGTTCCGAGTTTCAATGAGCGACACGCACTGGCAAATACGGTCGTCGACGTTGAAGAAGATCATCCACGAGAGCCTGTACGGCGACGTCCTGCTTTCAGACAACACATTCCAGCACGTGAGTATGATAGGCGTGATAAGATCCCTCCCTCACCTTTTCATGATGATATGCGGGTAATTAGAAACCACATAACGTCCCCAGTTGCACCTCAGCCTGCGCGCGTTTCGCCACTCGCGGTAGCCAAAGTCCCACCCCTTTCTCAAGGACGCCGTAACACTGGCGTGAATGAAGATCCCTTCCAAGGATCCGGCGTGGAACTACTTAGCGCAAGGCCAAGCCCGAATATTTCTCTGCAGCCGTTGAGCTCAAGAAAGCGGAGAAGAGAGGTCGATAACAATGAAAGGGCCCGCAATGTTGCCCCCAGAAGAGATGTAGCTTCACCTGTGATTCGTATCAAGGATGAGCCATTGTCGCCTCCCCCTTTCACAGTAGCCCGGGAGGTGTGGCAACCTCCACGTAGGCAAGAAGTACAACGACCAATATATATCGATAACGACTCACCTCAACATCAAGACCGAGGGCGCGTAATTCAACATCACAGACCGCTTGACCGCCAAACAGAAGTCTACCTGCCCGAGGAAAGGAGGCCGGTGACTCCTGTCGTACGACGTATCGTTTCTCGAGCGGGCCATCATTTCGATACCTTTGAAGAACCGGATCTTCGTCGAGTGGTGAGTGCTAGACAAGTAAGGGTTCCACTATCCCCTGTTGAGCAGTATGCTGTTCCTCATCCAGCTTCTGCTCGAGCTGCTTCTCAGGTGTACCTACCACGACCCGGGCCGGCAAGAGATTACAGAGCATCCGTTCAGCCGCAGCCAGACCCCTACCTTGGCCGTGATCGTTCTCTTTCTCCAATACCACATCAAGCGCGTGCAACACCTTTAGCAAATGAGTTTGTTCCAATGGCGCCTCCGGCACGACGTATTGTCCGAGATGAGTATGGACATCGGTATATTGAAGCTTCATTGCGTCCTGATCGACACGCATCTATTGCACCTGTCCGTCGTTCAAGTGAATTTGCCCCTCGGTATGGGGAGTTAGCTCCACGTAGTGCAAGTGTTCGTGACCCTCAGCTCGTGGAGGTACATGACGAAAGGCAGCATATCCCTAGGGCACCATCACCGACCTCGCCTCACTACATTGAGTATACACCAGTTCCAAGAGGTAGGCCGATGATCGATCGCGAGAGTAACGTCGGCTATGGTGAATATGCCTACGGTGCCCCTAATGAAGGCGTCCGAATTATCGAGTATCCGGATTCTCGTCCAGTTGGCCCCTACGGAGAAGTCATCAGACCCAGGGAGGTTGTGACAAGAATGCAGAGTGTTCGGCCAGTAAGCAGCCGATACGAAGATTCTCGTGAGCAGATTACAAGGGTTCAAAGCGTACGGCCTGAAGAAGATCGTATTGTTCGTTTAGGAGGTAGGCGAGAACTGATTCCGCAAGCCAGTCGCCAAGTCAGTGTACGGGCTGAGGATTTATACGCAAGGCCTTTGAACTACGCAGTGGAGGAGAGACCTCAATATCAGTATGCGGATGAGTTGAGGGAACGACGCTTTGTCGAGGATGAGTTGCCGAATGATAATGATCTCTACGAGGCACCTGGAAGCGCAGGAAGACGGCCACTGCCACGGCATTGAAACATTGATTGCAGATTCGGAGAATATCTCGGGATTCTGACTCTCCATCTACGGGAGACAAGGCCACAAGGTTGAGAGCTGTTGTTACTATCCACAAGGGTGTCTTGATTGGACAAAGCGTTACCGAAAAGGTTTCGGCGGCTCATTGCAGGATAGGTTCTTCGAGGATCTTCGCGTATAATAACATAATTAACAGTTAAAATGATGCAGTAAACACCCTCTATCTACAACAGCCACCTCTGAAAGGAGATGTATGATCAAACTACGTATCAGCCGTGAGGTCCAAAGACCTAGAGTAGTCGTTTTTATCAATCTACAATCACGTACTGTGTACATTGCCATCCTGTTGCAAATGCCTTGCTCACGGGCTTACGGGAAACAATCCGTCTTAGCCCAGTAGCCATGAAGCCTACTATTCAGAGGGCACCACGGGCACCCAATAGGAGGTGCTCAACACCATTAGAAACTACTGACACTTAAGTTAGGTAGTATTCATTGACGTAGATAAGGTACTTACAAAGGTACCATAGGGACTGTCCCTGTTGTGCGGAGTCGAATACCCCCCCGCGTTCGCGCTCGTTGGGGTTCTGGTTCTGAGAGCAAGATTGATTGTTCGGTTATCACTTCAGATTGTCAGTCGAGGATTACAGCTTGACCTTGATTCGTTCTCCGCGCTAAGCTATCTTACATACACACCCACTTACACCCTCTCTCTCTCCCTCTCTCTCTCTCTACTCGAGCACAGCCGCAACGAATGCTTCCTCCCTTTCACTCTTCACTCTTCTGTTGGCTTTGTGGAGGGATTTTGATAGCTGTTGAAAATGCAGAGGTTCGGTAACTTTGCCGGACAGGCACGACATGGCTTCGAGAAGATTACGCCTGCCGGCCTGATGTCGAGACCGAACATGGACCTGTCGATGCCACAAGCCATCAAGCGCCCCGTAGCTTCATCCCCAATGTCTCCACTGACCCCTGCCGATACCATGGTTAACCTGTCCTTCAATGTACCGTTTGCTTCGAATCTAATCGGGCCTGACGTGGAGGAAATCCTCCACGCAAGCCCGGAAGCTGCTCGAAGATGGACCTTTCCGGAAGGAACAGAAGAAGATGCACCAACGCACCAGCTTCCGATACACGCCAACAACGTCGAGCAACTAAGGAGGCTATGTAGGGTACTCAGTGAAGGCAGTGGAGGTCGCGTGGAAGCTACAGTGACCTCGTCCGAACCAAAGCCGATACCGGCATTGCAACGAAGACCACTCAAAGGTCTTGTCACCAATGTCTGCGTATCTGGAGATGCAGACACCGTGCACAAGATGAGAGCCAGGATATTGAATGATACCCCGATTGCATTGGTAATCATTACAACGGAGCTTCAAGCGTTAGGTGGCCGCTGACAACGAAACAGAGATGTGCTATGGTTGACATCGATACGAATCTCGTGATCGACCAAGACCAAAAGGGCGTTAGAGCCCAAGTCCTCGAACATATCGACATCCTAGCCAAGTTCACCGGTACAGACATCTTCCTGCTCAACCCGAAGCCTTCAGACCCGGAGGGCCCGAGTTCAAGCTACGGCAACGGCACCGACCAAGGCTTTGATCAACGACTTCGTATTGCAATCTACGGCGATCCGGAGAGTTGTGAACACGCCAAGACGAGGGTTCTCATCATGATTGATCAAGTTGTAAGTTTGTTGTCGCGATGATCTGACTAATACAACCTGCTGACTGGGTCTGCAGCTCAGACGTACCGTCGATATCATGAAACTCGAACTCTCCCTACATACCATCATCTGTGGCCGGACTCGCAAGAACATCCGGGTCATCGAAGCTGCCACGAACACTGCCATCTACTTTCCACCACCCTTTCCTCGTGTCTGTGGCTACACTCCACCTGGAGCGCATCGAAGGGGCGACGACGAGGTTTACATCACCGGGGATAATCAAGAGTCAATTAATCAGGCAAAGAAGAAGCTGCATGAGCTAGTTCTGAACACCAAATGCTACGTCAAGGACGTGATGGTGTCGGCGCACAAGATTGACAGCATACTACTGGATCGTCTGGACAAAGTCCGCAAAGTTATGGAGACAAACGGGTCTTACGTACTATTTCCCCAACTTGGCAGCCAGCGCGGCTTGATCAGAGTTCAAGGCACAGAGATCTTGCATGTGGAACGGACGGTGCGCGAGATTATGGCCTTGGTAGGTTCTACGATCAACGATGTTGAGAGAATGATTCATTAACACCTTCATAGGCTGGTCAATTCTACGGCGCATCGTGGTGGCTTCTCTTGCCAGACTCAAACGGCACCGCCATGCGAGCTCCATCGCCCGCCGATATCCGTACCATGCTATCAGACATTTGCACTAATTCTGGTGCTGACGTTGGCTTCGACAAGCTTACATTCTCTATCAACGGGTCCGACGACGCTGTTAAGACTGCTATGATGGTCATACACCAGATACCATTTGTGAAGCGCGCACAATACCAGATCCGTGTCAAAATCGAGCTTGCCAACGAGCACAAGGAATTTGTGAGCGGAAAGAAGAACGGGAAGATTAACAAGATCATGGGACAGAGTATGTACAAGCTAAATTCACTATTGAACCTACACTAACGCTTTTCCAGGCAACGTTCAGATCATATTTGATGGCTTCAACGAATACAACTTCTACATCGATGTGTGCGGTGCTCAATACGAAGCTACTAAGAATGGCCTCGATCTTGTGGAGCAAGAGATGCCTGCTTCTATATCTTTTCATGTTCCAGACCAATACCACAAACGCATCATTGGTATCGGCGGCCAGCACATTCAACGCATAATGAAAAAGTACTCGGTCTTTGTCAAATTTTCCAATGCCATGGATCGTGGAGGCATTGGTAAAGAAGACGATGATATCAAGGTTGACAATGTCATATGTCGCACACCTGCGCGGAACGCTCAGAGTCTAGACATGGTGAAGCAAGAGATTATGGACATGGTTGAGAAAGTGGTACGTGAACCTGAAGAACTGGAGGAGGATTCTCCCAGTACACTTCACGAGTCATCCACACCAATCTAACTTGTCCATCGTGTCGTGAAGGACGCAGAGTTTGTCTCTGAGACCGTCGTCATCAATCGCTTGTACCATAGAGAACTCATTGCTCGAATGAGCGAAATCGAAGAGCTCGAGAAGAAATGGAATTGCAAGATCGATTTTCCAAGCACCGAGATGGCAAGTGACGTAGTCACTATATCTGGCCCAGAATATCAAGTTCCTCAAGCTGTCTATGAATTTCTGGTTCGTTTTTTCCTTTTCGTAATCCTATAAATTTGCGTATTGACGCCCTTACAGGGAATGGTCCCAGAGAGTCATGAACTCGTTCTACCAGCTACTCCTCAGTTGAGCGAGTTTTTCAAGTCGAGTCAGTTCGGAACGGATGTCCGCCAAAAGCTCAAGAACCAGTACGAGGTCGACTTACTTGTGCAGAACGATCCAGTGCAGAAAGATCCGGAGATTGCCGATGAATATGCAAACAACGAAGAACGCCTTTTGCTAGCCTACACTCGCAACAACGCTGGTGGTCTGAAGGATGCTATTGACTTCTTGGTTTCTCGTCTTGTTCCTCATGGCTTGGAGGCCTCCACCGTCAAAGGTGCCATTCCTAGGCCCAAATCCGATTCCTTTGAGGAATCTCTACCATTCTTCGATTCGAAGCTGCTACAGCACGCGCCTGCACCGCTTGGGACAGATTCGCCTACGAGGTCTACCTTTGGCGATGATGCTAGTGACCGTGGCTCACTCTTCGACAAGCTCCGTAAACCCGGCAGCATCTCTTCCATTTCATCTTTCCTCGACCGTCGCAAAAACCAGTCTGGATCTCCTGGCTCCTTCTTCAAGCACGCCTCATCGAACGCATCCCGAGCCTCCCTCGTCTCCATGGAATCCCGCGAAAGCGGCTACCGCAATCCCTGGAACGATAGCGGTGTCAACCTACCCGAAGATGAAGGCCACAATGGCTGGCCGACGCGGTTTGAAAATAAATTTCCCTTTGGCGCAGTGACTGGGGATACTACTCCGAAGCATGATACCCGGGCGTCGTTTGATAGCGGGCGTCCCAGTACTTCTCATTCTACCAATGGATACCCGGTGCCAATTGGACCACCACCTCGTTAAAGACCTTTTCCTTCCTCGGTCATAGGAATACCCAATACCTTTTTCCCCTTCCGAATGTTTGCTATGCTTATTTGTTATCTGATTACGCGTATGATATGGCTGCCCGAAGAAAATACCCCTTGAAGCAAGCAAACTAGCGAGGCGCTACGATGTTTCTTGTGTCTCTCGAAATACCAATTTGATTTAGCTATGGGTGCTTTTAGATTATTAGTTCTCCCCATTTTCCATTAGTAACATCATTTTTTCCACTTTATGGAGCAAAAAGCGTGTTGGTTTGATGTTGCACTAGATACCACAGATAGATAGGATGGAATAAGATTTTTCTTTGCCTGTTCTCTCAACTGCATCTTGAAGTTGTCCGCGGTGGGCTAGGTACCACTCCGAGATTGCACATCCCTCACTCTGCGCTTTCAAACGATCCTCTTACTCTTTGCCCTTGGCTGCATTCCCTGACCGCGTTTGTCCGCATCGCTTATAGCTGATCTGCTGTCCGGGCCCGGCTAGGAGCTTTCAATATGAACGCATATTTCGAAGCATTGATGGCGTAGTTCTCCAACCGTCTCTATTCCATCTCATCTGTCCCGATTACATCCCCCCACCACCATCTATTTCCCTCATCTACTCCACCCTCTGCACCTCAAACCTCAACCGCCTTATCCCCTGCCCACCCCCAATGCCCCTCACCCATCCCCTCCGCCACATCCAACTCCGCCCACGTCTTCCACCTCGTCCCCGTCTCCGCCCCCACAACCTCCCACATGCGCTTGAAACTCTCCGCATCATGTTGCCATATCCGACCCCTCTCCCGCTCCACCGCCTTGGCCTCCAGAGCCCCGACCTGCCGCCCAAATACCGCGCTTCCCATTTGTGGTCGCAGGATTTGCACGATGCGCTTGTATACGGTGACTTGCTGGTCCCAGGGGAAGAGATGCAAGAAGGAGCCCGCGTAGACATAGTCGATTTTCCCTTCAATTTCGCCCAAAGCGCCATCGGGCTGGAAGACGTCCGCGGCGAACATTGTCGCTTTTAACGTGTCCCGATCGAGGAAGAGGTGGTATCCCAAGTCCAGAAACTCGGCACGCAAACCAACACGCATACAGTTGCGCCGACGGCACCCCATCATGCACCAGCTTCCGCACATCCTGCGCAAAAGCAACACCCCAGATCCAGCAGCGTGCGCCGCGCGCCGGGCTCTTTCAGCGCCGCCAGCATCCGCGGGTACGATGCATGCTGCGATATGGACAGTTTAAGGAAGCGGAACTGGCCTATGCAGGGGTAGGGGTGGATTTGCCAGGCGCGGTCGCGGATGGCGGGAATGTGGGTAGGGATTTGGGACGGGGGGATGTGGCTGTAGGATTCGAGGAGGGTGCGGATGGGGGGGTGAGGGAGGGTGGGTTGGTAGTAGGGGGTGGATTTGTTGGAGGGGGAGATGGAGTGGGAGGCTATTGCAGGAGGAGGGGTGGGGAAGGAGGGTTATGGGTTGATGGATGTTGGGGGAGAGGGGAGGTGGTCCGCTATGTTACTGTACAGAGCATCTTGAACTGGCTGTGCTCGGACATATCGTACGGCAGACCATATCGTGCAAACTGAAATAACTCAAATCTCAGATGTCGGATGTCGAACGTCAGGCGGGCGAAGCTGTGAACCCACCTCAAAGATGTTAACCTGATGTTCATCGCAGTTAGTTAATGTAAATTGTAGTATAATCTTTAGGTCAATCTATACAGTTCCTACATGCTCACCACCCTATCCACCATCCTACTCACCACCATACATGCTCACCACCCTACTCACCACCCTACATGCTCACCACCCTACTCGTCACCCTACATGCTCATCATTCTGCTCACCATCCTACCTACTCGTCTACCTACATGTTCAGCTACCAACTCAGCTACCTACTTGTTCGCCTACTCACCAGCCTACTCGCTTCAAAACATGCTTTCAAACATGCTTCATGCAACGCGTTCGAATACACGTCATTCGCTTCATAGTCTACTTCATAGTATGCTTCATACATGCTTCATAGCACATGCTAATTAGCTCAATAGAAAGCATTCTTCATGACTCGATACCAAACTCTCTACCAAACTTCCTACCAAACTCTCTATCAAACTCTCTATCAAACTCTCTATCAAAACTCTCTATCAAACTTTCTATCAAACTCTCTATCAAAACTTTCTATCAAACTCTCTATCAAAACTTTCTTCATGACTCTCTTCATGGCTCTCTACCAAACTCTCTACATGCTTCAAATTACGCGTCGATCAGGCGCATAACATGCGTCAAACAGTGCGTCAAACAATGCTTTCTACATGGCTTTCTATCTACTTGTCACTCTACATACTCATCTAACAGAGTGTTTGGTAGAGATTCATAAAGAGAGTCATGAAGAGTGTTTGATAGAGGTCATATTTGATGCTCGATAGAAATCAAATTTGATTCTCGAATTTGAAGCAATTGAAAGCTTGGTAGAAAGTCATGTAGATAGATGTTAGGGGCCAGCATAGAGCGAGTCATATGGGTGTAATGTAACGAGTATATAAATGCTAAGGAAGGAAAGTATCTAGAAGGGAAGAGCCGGCTATCTATATGACTCAGGAGAACATAAGCTAACCCTGAATAGGGTTGGCCTCGGAACAACCCTATAGCCTAGCGGCGAGCGGCCGGCGATAGTCATCAACATAGCCACCAACATAGCTACCAACATAGGTGCGTAGCTAGGATCGTAACAATAGATGATCATGTAGGTGAGCAGGTAGGTAAGCAGGTAGATGAGTAGGTAGAAAGCATTGTTTGACGCACTGTTTGACGCGTGTTATGCGCCTGATCGACGCGTAATTTGAAGCATGTAGAGAGTTTGGTAGAGAGTCATGAAGAGAGTCATGAAGGGAGTTTTGGTAGGAAGTTTGATAGAGAGTTTGGTAGAAAGTTTTGATAGGAAGTTTGGTAGAGAGTTTGATAGAGAGTTTGATAGGGAGTTTGGTAGGGAGTTTGGTAGAGAGTTTGATAGGGAGTTTGGTAGGGAGTTTGGTAGAGAGTTTGGTATCGAGTCATGAAGAATGCTTTCTATTGAGCTAATTAGCATGTGCTATGAAGCATGTATGAAGCATACTATGAAGTAGACTATGAAGCGAATGATGTGTATTCGAACGCGTTGCATGAAGCATGTTTGAAAGCATGTTTTGAAGCGAGTAGGCTGGTGAGTAGGCGAACAAGTAGGTAGCTGAGTTGGTAGCTGAACATGTAGGTAGACGAGTAGGTAGAATGGTGAGCAGGATGGTGAGCATGTAGGATGGCGAGTAGGGTGGTGAGCATGTAGGAACTGTATAGATTGATCTAAAGATTATACTACAATTTACAATAATTAACTACGATGAACATCTATGAGGTGGGTTCACAGCTTCGCTCGCCTGACGTTCGACGTTCGACGTTCGACATCTGAGATCTGAGTTATTTCAGTTTGCACGATACGGTCTGCCGTAATATCGGCCTTTGGACAAGTCATAGAATGGTTCGTACTGTCTTGGTGTACGTACACATAGGATAGAAGCTGTCATAACGTGTCGTGAGTGTTGTGAGTGCCGTGAGGTGTAAGATGAGATGGCGGAAAGCTCTCCATACTGTATGCCGTGTGTAAGCGAGACATGGAACGACACTACTCCCACGACCGCGAGGGGCACTACAAGCAGAGACACGATGCGCCGGCGACACTTCACATACACGCTCCAAGACGCGTTGTATCTGAAGTACTGCATCGTCACATCTCTATATAAATTTCCGCCGTGAGCCTTTCATTGACTGTAAACCGCATAAAATCACATCAGGATGTATGTATCTAGCCCACCCTATCAATGATCTCCCTCGCATGCATGATCGGGAGTTGGATTTGTATACGTTCCACAATGCCGAGTCCTTGTGCTAATCATCTGGTGTGACAGGTACACAGCATCGTTTGCATTTTTCGAAGCACTGTGGAGCGCTGGTGTCACGCACGTCTTTGTAAATCTAGGGTCGGATCACCCGAGCATTATCGAGGCGATTGTCAAAGGCCAAAATGAAAAGAAAGGTCAATTCCCAAAGGTTATTACCTGCCCCAACGAGGTATGCTCCGCCAGAATTATTCCAATATTGCTTCAACAGCAAGACTGATACCATGGCTTTTACTTTCATAGATGGTCGCCTTGTCAATGGCAGATGGTTACGCTCGTCTTACCGCCAGACCCCAATGCGTAATCGTCCATGTTGATGTCGGGACCCAAGGTCTTGGAGCGGCCGTCCACAACGCAAGCTGTGGTCGCGCTCCCGTCCTCATCTTCGCCGGCCTCTCGCCCTTTACGCAGGAGGGAGAAATGCGCGGCTCTCGCACCGAATACATCCACTGGATCCAAGATGTGCCGGACCAAAAGCAGATCGTTGCGCAGTATTGTCGGTACACTGGAGAGGTTAAAACGGGGAAGAACGTCAAGCAGATGGTGAACCGCGCTTTGCAATTTGCGACAAGTGATCCAAAGGGTCCTGTCTATCTTTGCGGAGCTAGAGAGCCGATGGAGGAAGAGCTGGAGCCGTATCAGCTGATCCAGGAGCATTGGGGAGGGATGGGACCTGCTGCTTTGACCGAGGACGCGGTGAAGATGGTTGCGGAAGCGCTTGTGGAGGCCAAGGAGCCACTACTCATAACGGGCTACTGTGGGAGGAATCACGCTGCGGTGGGGGAGTTGGTGAAGCTGACGGAGACGGTCAAGGGGTTGAGGGTACTGGATACCGGAGGCAGCGATATGTGTTTCCCAGCCGACCATAGGGCAAGCTTGGGACTCAGATATGGCGTCGACGAGAGCATACGGACGGCAGATGTAATTCTAGTCGCGGACTGTGATGTGCCATGGATACCAACGCTGTGCAAGCCAAAAGAGGGAACGCGGGTATTCCACATCGATTGTGATCCGTTAAAGCAGCAGATGCCGGTGTTTTACATTCCTGCGGAAGCAAGATGGAAAGTCGACAGCTGCACCGCATTCCGGCAATTACATCACTACATCAGCAGCGACAAAACTCTTTCGCAGAAACTCGAATCTTACGGTGATCGATGGGAGAAGCTCAAAGAAAATCACGGGAAGCGGTTGAGCGTGATCCGAGAGTTGGCAAAACCGGGGGATAAGGGTAGCTATAATGTTTCGTACCTTACGGCCGCCGTACGTAAAGCCGTGCCCGCAGATACGATTTTTGCTATCGAAGCCGTCACAAACACTGGATTCGTCGCCGACCAGATACAAGCCAGTATCCCAGGCACATGGATCAACTGCGGAGGAGGCGGGCTTGGCTGGAGTGGTACGTATCTTTTTCCAATTTACCAAAGAATGCTCAATCTAATCCTACTTGTAGGCGGCGGCGCCCTGGGCATCAAACTCGCCGCCGGCCCCTCGCGTTTCATCTGCCAAATCGTTGGCGACGGCACCTTCCTCTTCTCCGTCCCCGGCTCCGTCTACTGGATCTCCCAGCGTTACAACCTCCCCGTGCTAACCATCGTGCTCAACAACACAGGATGGCACGCGCCCAAGCGCTCCCTGCTGCTCGTGCACCCCGACGGCGCCGGCTCGAAAGCCAGCAACGAAGAGCTGAATATATCGTTTGCGCCGAGCCCGCATTATGCGGATATTGCCAAGGCGGCAGCGGGGGGGAGGTTGTGGGCGGGGAGGGCAGAGACGGTCAAAGAGTTGGAGGAGATGTTGCCGAAGGCGGTGGAGAGTGTGACGAGTGGGGTGGGGACGGTCTTAGATGCGTGTTTGGATGTTATGCCCGATGGGGCGATGGGTGGAGGGAAGGCGGTGTTGGTTGGGTAGGGGGGAAGCTGGGGTTTGGGGTCGGAAGTAGAGGGAGTAGGGTGGAGCCCGGATTGGAATGGGATAGACAAAACAACTAAAGATTCAACTAGCACGACCATAAGCATAGGTATCGCCGCAGCAGCATCAGCTCCATAGCATTCGCCACATCCATCACAAAAATACACTCAATCCCCTCCTTTCCTCGAGACCAAAAAAACCCCTTTTCTCCGACACCAGCATACCGCACGCACCCACCCTCTGGTGTAGACTCTTTAACCAACAAACCAAGAGTCAAAAATGTCAGGTCGGTTAAAGAGAAAGAGAGAGAGAGGAAGAAACGCAGCTCGGATCAAAATCGTTGATGACGGTGAGGATGAAAAATGAAAAGATAAAAGTTGGACATGTTTAAGAATTGGGAAAAATATGAAAAAATGAAAAAGACGATATAGCAAGGACGACAGTCTCACTCATCCCTCATCCCTTCCCTTCACTTCTCACACTCTTTCCCCCACTTCTCACACCCCAACACCCCTCCTAAACCACCCCCATCCCCATTCTCAAAAACACCCAAATCCTTCCCCCCCCCTTTTCACCTCCACCCTCCACCTCCACTCCATCCTCCCATCTCATCTCATTCACTCTATTCCTCTATTCCCCTATTTTCAAACCTCCCAGGCATGCATGTCATGGGTGTTGGGTTTTTCTTGGATGGTTGGGGGGTTGGGGGGATGGGGGATGGGGGATGGGGGATGAGGTTAGGGGGAGAGGTTGCTGGGTAGGGTGGGGTTGGGTGGGGAGGAGCTGAGAGAGAGGGGAGGAGGTGAGGGAGATGGGTGGTTGGGTGGTTGGGTGGTTGGATGGATGGATGGATGGATGGATGGATGGATGGATGGATGGATGGATGGGTTGGTTGCTAGACGGCTGGACCCACACGGCTTGAGAATGGTAACAAATGAGATTACGAAAATCTATACCATCCACAGCAATTTTCAAGAAGACGCAGCGCCCTCGGTCGTAGAAAAAGATCCGACCTCGTCTTTTTGTGCCGTGTGTTGAAATAAACCCTGGATGCACTTCCTTACCCCCCCTTCACCTACTCCTCAGAAACCAAATTCTCTTGTAGCTTTAGGAATCCCACACACACACACACACACACTGCTACGAAGAGAATGAATTTAGTAGATTTGGGGGTTTTGGGGCATTGAGTTTGACAATTTATATACCTTCTCAAGGGGTGGGTCGATGGAGTGAGTGGGCGATGATAGTACGGCGTCATCCCCCAACCGACAGCTCGAGTTTTCCTTTCCATGGCATTTCGCTACTTTTGACACTCATCCCATCATCAGCCAATGAAGCAAACTGCCCGCCAAACCCAGCTCGAGACTTACTTCCTCCCCGCTCTGTCCAAGGCATCGCTCAACCGTCCCAGTTCCAGGAAATGACAAGCCTAGGTATTTCCGTAGTCATCGCATAACCATCTCTCTGGTGCAAATAACCCATCCTTCCATCGTTTAAAACGATTTTCCGTAGACAAATGTCTCCATAGGCTGAGAACCCCATTCGTCTCGCAACCAAGATATTTATTTTATTTACACATGAGTGCTTGCATCCGATGGCTGAAACGGTCCAGATACTATACTGTTTCCATGGATATCAGTCTTGTCTTTTGCCAATTATAAATGTTCGGGTTGGTTTTGAAGGGCACATGGTCAACGTGAACGAATTAAGAAAGAGTTGAATAATGACGGTGAGCTGATTGATCGATATGGCCGTCATTGATGATGATGATGATGATGATGATCCACTTATTCAATCAACAAAAGCCCAGATATATAGATAGTCTGGTAGACGAGGGGCGAGTTTGGTTGTTGAGGCTGGTATCCATGGTAAATGGTATTCCTTCAGGGGTCGTTTTGGAAGCCTAATACAGTAGCACGGCTCGCTCCGGACAAGTCTTGGCATCAGCATCGCCACCGCTTCGGCAGAATCGGCCCAACATGCAGCCTTTGCGGAGAACAAGAAGGGCAAAAAGAGCAATCTCAGGCCAGGGGAGTTGTTGACCGCAGATGCGTGATCCATGGTATTATATGTAAAATAACAATGTTACAAATTTGTAAGACTGAAGCCCCGCCAGGGCCTCGCACTGAGATCCAAGGCACCCTAAGTATATACATCGAAACGAAGAGAATAAACATGAGAAAAGGTAGTTGTATAAAAATGAGCTTTTCAAGTAAATCGACAAACCCGTCCTCCCATGTCTAACCCCGTAACACACGAAAGGAGCACAGCACCTACTGGAACATATCAAAGAACATTACCCTGCGGCAGAGCGACGACCAGCGCAGTCAGGGGTATGGTAATCAACAGTGACCAGGCGTGGCTTTGCATAACGATCCGATCCTGCAGCAGCCGGATCGTCTCGTCCTGCACCCAAACCTGCCGTGCGAAAATCTTCCCCATGAGCGACTTCTGCTTGTACTTTTCGACCCAAATCTCGTGCCCGTAGCTATTCGACGTGCCAAAGGTATCGAGGGAGATGCCACGCTTTGATCGATGCGACATGCTGTATACGTCGTCGGTGGACAGCGTCGCCTCATCGTCAGCGAGACTCGTCACCGAAGCGCCGTCGCCAAATTGCTCCCAAGGCCGGAGTGCTCGGTTGTGGGTGGTGTGGATGATGACGCACAGACCTTTGTACGCTGCAACGGCAATGTCGAAGCCGACGAAGAAGAGCGGGAATACAAACAGGCGCCACCACCTGGATTTGTGCGACATGATGAGGAATATTGCGAGGACAATGGCTAAGACAACGTGGGCAACGCCGGAATTGACGACAAAAAGCACACGAGGTTTGTTTCCGTTACAGATGGACCAGCGGATAAAATTCGGGTGCGACTGACCCCGGAGGGTGGCTTCGACCACATCTTTCACGAGGGAGAACGCCGAGGGGTGGGTGGTGTGTTGTAGTGCGTGGAGAACCGCTGCACGGTTTCTGTGGGATAGATTGAGTTCGCGAGGGGAGTTGGGAGCAAGGTAGTGGGATAGATTGAGTTCGCGAGGGGAGTTGGGAGCAAGGTAGTGGGATATCACACGGTTGATTTCCGATCGAAACGGTTGAACGGTGACTGGGAAGGTCAGTATTGAACGGTTCACGATGAAACAAAGCAGAACATACATGACTGCCACTTCAGTCCCATCTGGTGATTGGCATCTTCGACCGTGTCCGCCACGCTTTGGTTCGAATTGGGACCGGACATGAAGGATTGTTTGTCAAACTGTGGAGACACTGTTTGCTCAACATTGTCGAAATTGACGTTGTACTGCGACACATTTGGCTGCTTCTTGTCCGACGTTCGAGGAGGGGCTTCTGTTGCATTGCCCAGCGGATGAGGCGCTTCGACTTGATACCATGGCGGTGACAATACCTGCTCAGATCTCGGTGCTGCATAGAACCTTCTGGTGTAATCCTGGAGCCATAGCCAGAATTGGAGGTTCTCCGCATCGTGCGAAACATAAACTAGGTAGTCCATGAAATCTTGTAGAGCACATGGCTGCAACGGTTAGACAGAGTTCTCTGAAAAGACACTCGACGTTTTCTTCGGGTCTTACCGGCAATGCTCGGTTCTGAATGACATTCTCAAACGACAACTCCGGTGGAATCGCTCTTTTGTGCTTCTGCGTTCTTTCAACATACACTTGACATTGACTCAAGCTCATAGGCCAGGAACCTTGGCGATATAGTCAGGACGGCGATAGAAGAGGATCGACATGTCGGAGGGATTTGGAATCTTCAAGGCCTGAGGGCACAGTATAATTCCTCACTCCTCCAAGAACAAGGGAAGTCGAGAGAATAAGATTACGGATAGAGGACTGTGGGGGAGATTTGATGTAAGACATCCAAAAGGCCGGGGTACGGATGCGCGCCACAGACTGTAAGCATTTTTGCAGCAAGGATGTCGATAGGGGGTGGGTGGGGGGGGATCTAGCGGAAGTCCAGGAAGTTCAGGTACCGTGAAAGCGACAATATGCCCTAAGGTGATTCGCCCATGGAACCTACCGGACAGGCCTAGTTCTAAGGGCCCGTGGACTACGGTGGTACGTGCCAGGGGTGCTCTAGGGCGTCACGGTTCATGTGTAAAAGGGGACTGTTTCTGTCGCAAAGTCTCTGACGCATCACAGAACGTTGTCGTTGCACGCTGCCGACGGCGATTTGGGTGTCTCAGCTCTCTGTTGTACAGAAACCCCCGATTGGAAAGAGAGAAGCTCTCCAGCAACGAGGATAAGCGTATCCGAGCGGGATGGAGGCACCAACCATTAAGGTACTTTACCATTATTACCGCAGTAGTACGGAGTAGTACACAGTAGATCCGAGACTAGTGTGTGGAAGTGATCTTGGCCCCGCGTCCACGGCAACGTGAAAGGGTGGTATCCTCGTGATTGGATAAAGTAGTCTGATCCTGGGAGGAAAACATACCACGTAAGCATACCTCAGATTCGTCGGATAGTACTTCCGTATTTTTCAATGTATTGTATTTATTATCTGGAGACATGGTACGGTCGTCGAGTTACATTTGGGTTTTTCAATTGCCGGAGGAAGGGTTGGATCATCGGCCCGTAGAATATGGATGTCTGTCTTTTCTTCTTGTCGATGCATAAATTCGAGGTTCAAAGCCCGCAGCAACAAAGCCTAACAGGTACCGTGTAAGGTACCTAACCTTAATTACTCGTACCTTACGTGCCCATGCATACATATAGAGTAGCATTGCCTAACGGGGTTAGGACACGTCTGAGATCTGGCACGCGCAGAATTAGATTCAACAAATTGATCGAGCGAATGATTATGAGCATAGCGTGTTCAGATGCGTTGAGACATGAAAAAGAATCGTAAAAAGAGATAAAGATTGATATATACGCGTACAATGAAGGTAATGACAGATGCAGATATGTATGAATAAATAGATAAACAGGTAAGAAAATTTCAATCGTCGATCAGATGATTTTCGATCATCTGATGTATGTACAACGACTTCAATGAATCGTAAAAATCAGAATGATAGTTGAGGCGAAAGAAAAAGAAATGATGGCAGTTTAAACGGGAAAAAACGACTTGCACGGGTCAACGCAGCGAAAAAACATAGTGCGGAGTCGAAAAAGTTTTGATGTTGGGTCACGTGGTGGAACCCTTGGCAACCAACGATCAGAATGGACTCTTGCTTCAGTACTATATAGATATATAGATGAGCCCATTCCAGCACCAGAAACCCTCGATTGGAGTCAAGCAACGAGGACAAGCGTAAGGTATCCGAGCGGGATGGAGGCACCGACCATTAAGGTACTTTACCATTATTACCGCAGTAGTACGAAGTAGTACACAGTAGATCCGAGACTAGGGTGTGGAAGTGATCTTGGCCCCGCGTCCACGGCAACGTGAAAGGGTGGTATCCTCGTGATTGGATAAAGTACTAGTCTGATGGGAGGAAAACATACCACGTAGAATAAGCATACCTTAGATTCGTCGGATATTCTAGTACTTCCGTATTTTTCAATGTATTGTATTTATTATCTGGAGACATGGTACAGCAATCTCGCAAACTCCCTCGTCGAGTTACATTTGGGTTTTTCAATTGCCGGAGGAGGGGGTGGATCATCGGCCCGTATGGATGTCTGTCTTTTCTTCTTGTCGATGCATAAATTCGCAATGATGCAGGTTCAAAGCCCGCAGCAACGAAGCCTAACAGGTACCGTGTACGGTAACCTTAATTACTCGTACCTTGCGTGCTCATGCATACAGAGTAGCACTTGCACGCGCAGTTGCTGACTCAACTTCAGCCCAACCAATCAAACACCCACAGAACATATCCAAGCCATGCGCGGTCAGCAATGGAACGGAGTGAAAATCGGCATACATAAGGTAAGCGTGGTAGGGACTCAGAAGTGCCCAAGAGAGGTGAACTCCGAGGGGCACCTTTAGAGTGCCGACTGTGCCCCCGTGGCAGGCATAGAATACATAGTTCTATACATATCTACGGTCTACCTAATTGTATCTGCCTTGGTCTTGCGCAGCGCTTGCAACATTGACGATCTATAATACACAAGGACATTGATAGAAAACATCGCCGATCTTTAATCAATTTGACGGTAAGCACTTAATTTCAAGAACGGTCGTCAACAGGTCAAGGGCAGGAGGACCTCGAAGATAAGATACCGAAGGAGCAGCCGTCGGGTTCTCAGGGGGGTTATGCCGCTTGCTGTACGCCTTCGTTTTCAGTATTGTGTCTCAGAATGAACCACGATTAAAGTGTTGTACTCAGTTTATACCACACGATTCGCAATAGCCAAGGTACCAACAACACTGGCGCACACGTGGGCCGTTACTGGTTCTACCCTCATAGTCCAGATGCCCTGCATCAATGCGGCGCAATCACAACCACGCATGGAAAGCCTGTGCCTGTCAGCCTATGAGCTTCCAATCGGAATTACGGAGTATATATCCAATAGGCTTGGCGGCTCAACGTCTGTTAAAAAGGTAATTCGGTATATAATCCGTATTGGGCAGAAAGCACATCCGGCATTGCTGTTGGCAATCAAACTGTGATGACTGATAAGCAACACTTCAACTTCGAAAGATTTCCACCAACACCCCAAGTCGCTATCAGGAAGTCTTGGCCCAACAGAATTAAGGAAAGATGAGTTTGTAGATACTCCGCGTCATACTGTAGTGAGCGGCAGCTCCACACTGACTATCACATGTGATAGTGATCGCAAGGAAACCGTTATTGGTGCTACGTCGTAAGTATTTGACAGCCTTCGATATTTCGGAAACAACAATCGGTAGCCAGGCCAAATAAGACTGAGTGGCATTTCGGGTATCAAACTTCAAAAGCCGAAATCGACCGATTTCATATGTTCCTCTTCCCTTCTTATCGCACTTGCTTTGAAAAAATCGAACCTGCGTTGATGAAGTTACTCTTTCAGGAAATCTACTCGAGATGGTTTACGGTTTCCTTGACATTGTGTACCGCCTGGTGGCTTAACAAGTCGTGCAAGACGCTGATGCAAGCATGCCGTCTCGACTTCGCTCTATGGGGTGTGGAATAAATGCCATGGACGGTGCATGTATAGCAGCGAAAATGCGGGATCGTGCGCTTGGGCAGCAGAAGCAGGCATGAAGTTTCCATGCATTTGAGACTTGTAAGAAAGCTCTTTTGCGATGGGTCGCCTTCACTTACTTCCAACACCACACAACGGCATGAGATGGAAATTGACATAGAAGTTCCCAAGGCGAGGTAAGCCCCGTGAGGCACCTATAGAATACCGACTACGCCCGTGGTAGGCAGATTCGCTAGGCAGCTTAGCCTCAAATGGAAGCACTTGCAACACCTACGATCTATGATGCAAAAGGATACTGATGGAAAACACCACCAATCTTTAATCAACTAGACGGCAAAGCTCATACTTTCAAGAAATATGGTCAAAAAGTCAAGATCACAATAGGGTGGGAAGACCTCGAAGATACCGAAAGTTGTTGCTGTACACCTTCGTTTTCAGTATGTTGTCTCAGAACGAACCACGATTATCTGCACATCATTGGACCGAGATTCCGTTACTCGTAGTTTATCCCACACTACTCGCAATAATTGATCAAGGTACCAACAACAGCGACGCACACGTGGGCCGCTACTGGCTTTGGCCTCATAAATTCAGACACCCTGCATCGATTCAGCACAATTACACTGTGAAAGCCTGTCAGCCTATGTGCTTCCAATCGAAAATATACATCCAACGGGATTGGTAGCTCAACGCCTGTTAACAGGTACACATTGGGCATTCACCATGACTGAATTGGCGCCGAGAAATTTGCAAGTTGCAACCAAGTAGGTGTGGTAGGTAATCTAACCAAACGCTTTAAACAACGCAATGTTGGTGATCTGTGACGAGCAACACTTTAAGCTCGCAAAATTATTACCTATACGGAGGACATCGAGATAAAGTGTCCGTTTCCAGGAGAGACATGTGCAAGAGAAAGAGATCCTGCACTTACATTAGACACTGGCCTAATTGACGCAAACCTCATTGATGTAAATTCCGAAAAAAGATATCGCTTTCGCCGGACAACGGCCTCAGCTTGCTAAGGAATATCAATTCTGCAATCGATAACCAGGTCAACCATAAGACTAAGTGACATTTTGGGAATTGGAAGGTCAAGATCGACCGACTCTACATGTTCCTTTCCCCAATTCTTCTTATCGCGGGTGCATTGAGGTTGGACCCCGAGTTAGAGACATTACTCATTCATAAACCTATGGCAGCGGTTGTTCATTTCGGACATGCTCATGTAAATCGTCTATTGCTTATCGACTCTGTGCGCCTCTGGGTAGGTCAACAAAGCTGTGCAAGACGCTGGCGCAGGCATCTATCTAGTCTTGACAAGGCTTGAATACCCGCTTCGGCATTCATCTACGATGTACATAACAAGCCAACGGCATTGTGAAATGCGAAGACAGTACTCTATGCATGCCTGGCCCGCATGAAACATAAACGAAGCACCCCCTATCTTTGAAAACGCGCGAAAACCCCCCTTTTCAGCCATCGCCCGTCGCCGAAGAGCAAAATCGGCCTTGACTTCGATGCTCACGGGAGCCTGGTCGAGCTGTGTAGATCGAGCTCGCATGCTGGTGTCGGTATAAAAAAACCATGCACCTACATACATCGACTTCAGTCGGGGACGGGTCGGCTTAAGCGGTTCTCACCGAGGGGACGGTGCTGGGGGGATGCCAGGCGAGGTGCTGGACGGAGTTGTAAAGGATGTATATAGGAGTGGTGGAAATGAGACTGTCGATTGGGAAAAAGGGATTGACATTCGTGGTACATCTTGTACAATCAGAAGATTCACTGTACGCGTGCTTGGATGTTTACACTATATCGTACAGTACGACAATTTGGATAGTCTACCTCGCGGTTACGAAGATTTGACTCCCTAAATGTCGACACGACGATACTATTTCCTCTCCCCTCGTTGCTTCTTAAAACAGGCAAACTCGCTTCTCGTTCCCTCTCTCAGCTTCTTCAAGATGGCCCTCATCTCCGGCAACTCGTTCTGTAACCTACTACTGGCATCTTTGTCCGCCCCCCGGTCAAGCTCCAAATATATCTGGCTTTGGGTTTTACTCGCTTGGTCGGTCGTATATTGAGTCATGGTCTGGGCCACGAATTCGACGTCCAGGGTTGCTTGCATAAGAGCTGCTAGCGAGTACCTTGAGCGTAATTTGAAAGCTTCTAGAAAACCAACCGACATTTGTTCGAGCAAATGGGAGAGGATCTGGGTGGTCAACGGGGCCGCAGTCGTGGAGACTTCGGTATGGACGTAAACCAATAATAGAAGGGCTTCATATACGTACGGCCGGACCTCTGTCGGCCGATTGGTGCTCGGAATCCAATTTGGAGATGAGATACCAGCGCGGACGATCGACGAAAGCTGCCCGACAGTTGGCTGGGTGTACGATTGGAACAGCCGCGATTCGATCTGGCTAAGAACATCACGGATAGTCTTTGTCTCTTCGGTGAGCTTGACAGAGAAGCTCGTCTCGAATTGAGCGATGAGTTGGGGTACCACGTCTGTCTGGAGGGCCTTGAGATTACTCAACGTAAGCAACATGCGTACATTCTGTAATAAGGTGAGTTCTTAGTCTTGACCAGGGTGGCATTACCTTGACTCACTCTATTGCCATCATCCATTGAGGGATCATCTTTCAATGACAGTCTCGATATTGACGCACGAACCATGCCTTTTCCAGCTTCCCAACTGTGGTCATTGGGCTTGGCAGACTTTTCGGCATTCTCAACCATACCCGATAAAGCCTTGTACAAAGATGCGACGAACTGACTTCTGACCATGTGTAAAAGCTTCTCGGGCGGAGGAGAGAGAATGCCAACTGAGCCCGATCTGGGGGCAGCCGCTGCCGGAATATACAATATCTTCTGCATGCCTCCTAGAATGGCTTCCTCAAAGGCAGTTAAATAGGAAGGCATTCTTGTCACATCACGCTTATCAGTGGGGCGTGTCCAATCTTCCAAAACCTTGCACATTTCTGCGTCTCTATTCCAAGCAGCACATACCGCTCGTGTAGCCCTCTCACGTGCCCCAACAACCAGGATTTTCATTTTCTCGGTCACCGCAGCGCCGGAAGCCAAAGGTCGCATTCCAGCGACCTCACTCGCCGCTGCGCCTAGTAGGTTAAGAAGCTTCTCAAGGTAATATACGCCACTCAGCGAATTTGCGTATGGCGGCCAGAATGCAAACTCTTCCCAAGCCTCGCCACGCCTTGGCGATGGCGGGGGAGGATTGTTTACATCAAACTTAAATCGAGTATCTTGGTGGGTGAACGGTGAACGCAGTGTTGGGGTACTCGGCGTTAAGGGTGGTAGGGGAGAGTATAACATGGAGATGTCCTCAATTGGCGGATCTGCGAAAAAGGCAAAGACGTCTTCCCGCAACATATCTATAAGCTCAACAGCTCCATCCTGTAAGTCTCTTACTCCGTCAGTGGATAGACGATGGTGCTTGCGGCTGCAGCCATCTATTCCTATGGGTAAAGTCTTCTGAACCTTTCCATCTATGAAAGTCTGAGCCTTGTCCCAGAATTCTGTCACTTCTCCGAGTAATCCCCCTTTTAGAGAAAGAAGGTTATTGACAGAATTGTAAATCAATTCCCAGAGCTCTAGGACTGGAACAGTGTCTAATTTCCTTGACGTTTCATCATGAACTTGACTTGCAGCACTTTTGAGATGCACAGCGGCGACCTGCGGCGTCGGCTGCTCTGCATTTGCGAGTCGCCTCCTCAAAACCTCGATCTCAACTCGAGATCGTTCAAAAGTGGTACTGATCTTGTTCTTCAGATAGTCATATCTGCTCAGAAGCCATACCCATATAGGGTTGTCCTCAACTCCTAGCTCCAAAAGTAAACTTATTAATGCCATGTATTCTTCGTTTTGACTGCGATCAGCTAAAGCTGTTGGGGATGCTTGCGCATTCGTCAACTTTCGCCAGACCTCGCGCTTGAAATTACTGATCTCGTCTTCTACTCCCAGCCAGATACGTCCTGTAATGACGATCTGGTGGACATAAGGCTCCGCAAGTGGTATTTGAGCAAAAGTAGCGTTCTCGGCCATTATCCGAGCTTCATCTGCAAATTTCTGTGCACGAGAATACTCTTCCACTAGCTTCTCGTAGTCCTTGCGTCTGATGCAGTCAGATACCGCCGCAGCTGCTTCGAACATAGCGTGACTTCTCTCTATCGAATTCATAACCAACTTTAGATCTCCCTCGCGCTCTCGGCCTCCCAAAGCCGGACCCCAGATTTCTTCTGCCTTGACCGCGACTTCGATCAAAGGCGCTTTGATACCTTGTACCCCATATTCGCTCTCTTTGAGCAAAGCGTTCTTTTTCTTGTCGCTTGGCAAGGGCTTGTGAATACCTCTAGAGGGTATTACGGGCGCCTGGCCGCTTGTATTCCTGAAGTGGGTACTACTCCTGCTTGTAACCCGGGAGTGAGTTTTCTCCGGCTGTATCTCAGCTCCTTGGCTCCGCATTTCTGCATATACATTGTCAATTGTGGTCTTTGCACGGACGAAGCGCTCGAAATTGCTCTCAACAAGGACTTTCAATGACGCGGATTTCTGATCAATCGAGCGAGAAAGATACTCGAGGCCCCGTAGCAGATCTTGGGTGGAAGCATCCGCATGGACCTGGGATAGGTATAAAGTTGGTGAAAAAGTGGTGGAGGACAGGAGAAAGCGATTCCGAAGACGCTGGTCATCTTCCACGGGTATTCCCTTGTGTTTCAGCACTCGTACGACACTGTCTGTACCTCCTAATGGATCGGGTTCATCCTTTTGAACCAAGTTCTCTACCCCATCCCCAGTCTTCTCAGATCCAGGTACCAAGGTGCGGCGATCACTGCCACTGCGTTCTAGAGCAGAGTATCTTGATCTTGATCGCCGTATAAGTGACTTTGCCACGCCTTTAGGGGGCAGATTGTCGTCCGAACCATCGCTCTCGTCTTTCTCAGTCGGCCATTCCGTAGGGAATGGAATGGTAATATTGTAATGGTTAAGGACATCCGCCATGCTGTAGGTATTCCGAAAGGATAACTAACACGCTATGTTTCAAGGATATTCAACCTTACACCGAGTGAACTTGCCTCATCTTCGCGACATGTTCTTCTCTCACCTGCATGTGGAGAGCTACTAAGGTAAGGTATGTATGCCAAGCAGTCGCTGTGAGCTTCGAGGCTTACAGGGGTCTCACTTAAGGTTGTGCTTGAGCACAAATTCTTTATGCACAACAACGCAATCTCTTGGCATGGTTTCCGGGGATTAGAATTGCTTTCTTCATGGTAACTACAACGTTCCAGCAGTCACAACTTTCCTTCTTTCCACCGAATGAGTCCTGGAGTGCTTTTAGGCATTGATGCGAGGGACTGGTTGCCAACATGTTAGCACGTCGTTCTTTTAGTGCTTTGACAGAGCCTTGTCTACGGAGAGTGTCCGCGCTGCAAAGATGGGTTCCATTGACGCAGGTATGCTCACCTAAACAGTGGAGGGTTGATACTTGGGGCGAAATTGACAGTGGTGTCAGCAACAGACACAATCGAGATTCTTCTCTGTACCGTACGGTGAAAAAGTTGCCAAGTTCAAGGGACAAAAAGGCCCAAATGTAAGGAATAGTTTGAACAAAGACCCTAACGGCTCGGATCGTAATGGGGGTTGGTTAGAGAGATGGTCAATGTGCTGATGGACTTCCAATTCCAGGGCAAATACATGGTCACGCTCATAGAGGGTGATGGCATTGGCCCTGAAATATCACAATCCGTCAAAGACATCTTCACAGCAGCGAAGGTCCGTACAAATCAAGCATACTGAATTAGCTCTAAGTAACGCCGCCCAGGCTCCAATCGAATGGGAACCTGTCGACGTTACGCCAATCCTCAAAGACGGCAAAACCGCAATACCTGACAAAGCCATTGATAGCGTCAAAAAAAACTTTGTGGCTCTAAAAGGACCCCTGGCCGTATGGCCAGTACTCGCATATACAAGTTTTCCCGTCGCTGATTATCTCGTAGACCCCCATCGGCAAAGGCCATGTCTCGCTGAACTTAACCCTCCGCCGCACCTTCAACCTCTTCGCCAACGTTCGCCCCTGCAAATCCATTGCCGGCTACAAAACCCCCTACGACAATGTTGACACTGTCCTCATCCGCGAAAACACCGAGGGCGAATATTCCGGCATTGAGCACGTCGTTGTCGACGGCGTCGTGCAAAGCATCAAACTCATTACCCGCGCAGCCTCCGAGCGCGTATTGAGGTTTGCGTTTCAATACGCTGAGGATGTGGGAAGGAGAAAGGTAAGGGCGGTGCACAAGGCGACAATCATGAAGATGAGCGACGGATTATTCTTGAATATTGCGAGGGAAATTAGCAAAAACTATCCCAAAATCGAGTTTGATGCTGAACTTCTTGATAACACCTGCCTAAAAATTGTCACGGACCCGACCCCTTACAATGACAAGGTACTCGTCATGCCTAATCTCTACGGCGATATTCTCTCCGACATGTGCGCAGGATTAATTGGGGGCCTTGGTCTTACGCCTTCGGGCAACATTGGAGACGAGTGCTCAATCTTCGAGGCGGTGCATGGGTCTGCGCCAGATATTGCGGGCAAGGGACTGGCGAATCCGACGGCGTTGCTTCTGAGTAGTATCATGATGTTGCAGCATATGGGGTTGAACGAGCACGCCAATAAAATCCAAAAGGCGATTTTTGATACTCTAGCAGAGGGCAAGGTCAGTGCATTTGGGTTTCTATGTTTATGAGCGGTGGGATTTGCTGACGCTTGAATACAGTACTTGACGGGCGACTTGGGAGGCAAAGCGAAGACGCATGAGTATGCCGGGGCGATTATTTCGCGGTTGTAGATAGAGATGGATATGTTGGGAGGAAATTGTCTATACCTTTGCTTAACCCTCTGCTTGTAGCACCAACATGTAGTCTTAGTCTTCGAACCTATGGAAACGTTGAATGACTTTGATATGGAGGTGCGATTTACGATGAGAGAAGCTGATCTTATGAGGCAATCAAGTAGGATGAGCACTATCTGACTAGAGCAGCTTTCAGTTGATATAGCTATGGTTTTCCGGTTGAGCAGCAGGTCAGGAACGGTATGATCTTAGGGTCGACAACCCACTCACATCACGGATTCATAAAACATGGTAGATGTCCATGTAGCAATTCTCACATACATAATCATCAATATCTAAAACGGCTGTACATAAAGCTATTATACTTCTTCAGGTGCTTCCAAGAAGGGTCGATCATACCTTCGGCGACGCTGAGGGACAAGGACCGTCAAACATCTCTAAGCCATCCCTGTGCTGAACCCTGAGAGTGAGTATCTAGGATCAGCAAAAAGGTTTCTCTAGGAAAGATGCCGGGAATGCTCTCTTTTTGGTAGATCTGATTATGGAAAGGATAGTTGGAGTGCAATGTTATGCGTCTCCGCATATTAGCACGTATGCATGAGCAATACCATTGTTAGGGAGTAGATCTCGTCAGTAAGGGTAGTCTGCATGTAAGAGACACACCACGGCTCCGAAATGATCCCGGCAATAATTGCCGTGAATATGAACCTCGAAAGCAGTGAAATCTCGCAGCGAGCATATGGAAAGATAAGGCAGGGTGACGTTGGGTGTACGGTCCATGCAACAAAAGCGATGCGGCTCGTATCCTTTGCGAAAGACCCCATGACCATTGAGACAATCGACGTTTGAGAAAGCGAGATGGATGAGCCGCGTTAGTATTGCCCTCGAAGATCTGATGGGAAGCAGATCGAACAATGATCTAACGTATGTCACCAACGATCAACGGATTTCTTTGATTTTGGATTGAGGAGGTGAGTATCGAAAGGTGAGATAAGACCCATCTCGGGAAACTTCCGGAACAGACCGAAATCTTTTTTTCATCAAAGTAGTCGGCGCAGAATAACAAGACACCCTATGCAAACATTCACACATCTGTGTACTCGGGTGTCAAACAGAAATAGAAACAACTCCAGTTCTATGCAAATGTCGTCTGGGTATCAAGAGATGCAGGTAGCAAAGTACATCCAATATCCGAGCAAAGAATACATCGAGAACAAGCACCCAAGACTTTGCAACGAATCAAACGTACGGCTTTGCCTGTCATAGGTCTTTTAAATCCTCTTCATCACTTGTACTATCATCATCAGGCATTTCGTCGAGTAGCTTGTCGATATCAGCACCATTGGCAGGCCTTCTCAGGTCTAGGTGATCGGACATAGGTCTGTTGGGCCGGAGCGGCTTTTTACTTGTACCACTGTAGCCTGTGGTGCTCACCAATCCAGGATTTCTGTCCACAACCGACAAGTGGCTTCGCAGCGACGTTACAGGTATTTTAGCTGGCAGATGATAGCCAGAATTTCCAGGACTTGACATGAAGAGTAGAGTTTCTACAGCATCCTGTTCCATGGCGGCATTCTGACTCGGCGTCCTTGGTTTTGTGGCGTGTCTCTGGGGAGGCGTTGCTGGCGTGGCCGACAGCGTCGATCCTGTGGAAGAAAAGCTATGCTGGTTGCTACTCTGGAGTGTTGGTGGTTGAGTCTGTGGCGCATCTGAGCGCCGGACATGGCGAGGCTGTATGTCAGCTGGCGGTGCCAGCGATGGCCCGTCGGCCGAGTTCTGCGTGTGCAAATATCTTGAGGCATTACTTGTAGAATGCTCGCGCCAGAACGATTCATATGTGCGACCTGATTGCCCAAGCTGTGGGGAAGTTATATCATTAGTTTGTGAGTAAGGGTAGTCGAGCATCGAAGTCCGGCTTTGCGTTTGCGGCGAAGCGTGCACAGTCTCCGGAGTTGCAGTTGTTCGCTCGGAAGACTTGGTGAACCCAGCTCGATCGAATTGCGCACTCATCAGGGTAGTCCTTGGAGAGTCGAACGGCACCCGTACATCCGAGACAGGTGAAATAGGGGAGGGTTCCTGTGAAGTCATGCTTTCAAGCTTATCAATGCTGTGAGTCTGCCAGCCGTTCTGAACTTTAATCAAAGCATAGGAAAGACGGGCCTTAAGATGGTTCGACAGCTGTTCGCGTACAAAGATGAGCCTCTACTATCATAAGGTCGAAACGGTAGAACCTACCTCACCGATTTGGCTGCTTTGAGATGTAGCACTGTCGTTCTTCGTGTGCCCACGAGACCGACTGATATCCACTGGGCTTATTGGGACATCTGGGTCTGCGGCTTTAACTTGCCCATCTGCCGTCCGTTTTTGCGCATGAGTGTGTTCGCCGTTTAGACCACGCGTATAGAGGCTCCGCGGCCTTACATTTGGCGCATGATGTGAAACTAGCCTGCGTTGCCCATGCGCATCATCATCGTCGGCGCTCAAGATTTCTCTGAGTCTATCTGCAGCGCGCTCTTGGCTAGATGGATCTGACAATGATGTAGAGGGGGTGATTTGCCGCGTCGAGTAGCCAGCGGCAGAGCTTTGGGGTTTGTCGCTGGACATGGGCCGCTGTGGTGACGCCTGACTCGCTACGGAATCTTCGAAAGAAGAGACTTGGGAATTGGAGACTGAACTTGGATCCGACCGTTGCGCTGTAGCATCTCGTTCCTGCCCTAGTAGAACGTCAGATAATCAACAGCATAGGAATTTTGTAACATGCTCGCGCATCACTTACCGTTCGTAGGATTAGAAACAGAGAAGGTCATCATAGGCAGTGAGTGGTGGTAACCAGCTTCACTTTCCCCCACAGTGCCGGCGCGGGGTTTGAAGACGCGCTTCGAATGTCCGCGTACTCTAATTCGAACAATGAACAACTTACAGGTAACTGCAGGCTCTCTGAAGGCCTCCAATGGAAGGATGTCACTGTGGGCTCACAAGTTGCACCGGATACGTACAGACACAAAGATCTCCCTTGAGATGCTTTATATTCACGAGTAATCGCACGTCGACGGAGCATTCGTCACTGGTTGTGATTAAGAGATACGCTTTCACGTGATTGAAAGCACTGACGCGATGTAATGAAACTGACACTGGTAAATTACATTGGCGTTCAAGCTCCTTAGGCTCGTAATTTGACGAGGACTTGCATTACTCGTAGAGAAAGACCAGATGTGAGGTGGATGAACACCAAGCTGATACTATTGTACATATATCGGGAAAACGATAGAAGTTAATAAATAGAAGAAAGTTAACGCCGCGCTATGCCAGTGGTACGAGCACGTTTTGGGTATCAAGGTTAATCGTCTTCCTTCACGTTCCACACATGCCGGTCATCTAGACCCGCATACTGGGTATTGCTTCGGTCTCGGTCGGGGCGTTCGCTCCATTGCTCAGCCTCTTCAGACGGTCCATCACCGCCTTGCTCATCTTCGTCATCGCCCACCGCGGAATCCGAGGAATTTGATGCAGGTTCCTTGGCTGGTTGAAATCCGCCTCGAATCATCTCCCCTTCGTCTTCATCATCATACGTCCTGACAAAGTGTTTGGCTTCGTCTTCGTTCCAGACAGCCCCACCTTCTTTCCGGGCTCGAACACGCTCTATCTGCTCAGCTTCAGTGTCTTCGACCACCAAGTCAACCAGTTGGCTCCTGCCTGATTTGACTGATTTCGACGATGACGAGTCTTCACGGATCAGCTCGTTTACTACTGGTGCGCGAAATGACCTCGAATTGGAAGTTTCAGCGCTGCTGCTGCCCTTTCGATGTTTGCCTTTGCTGATGCCCTTCTGCATGCTGCTCGCTCGTCGAGCCTTTTTTGCTTTCGTAGGTTCTAATAAGTTTTGGTTGGTTGAAGTGGTAATGATATCTGGGTCAGAACTAAGCCACCTCTCAGAAGATGGGACGTGAGCCGTGATAACAGGGTACTACGTTATGTTAGCAGTTGACAGTGCACGTACGCGGGTACCCAGCGTACATTCCAGTCCCCAAACTCCAAGACCCTCGCACTTATAAAAAGCCTCTCATCTTCGGCGTCCAGACTCCCCTCGTCGACCTCATCAGATCCTTGCTCATCATGTAGCCCTCTTCCTCCTTGCGAAGAACTCATGGTCGTAGCACGACTTGGTCTGGAGCTGGCACCAAGTAGAGGCGTACGACTATTGATTTCCCCAGGCTTCGGTATCCAGTACTTACCTTTTCCACCTCTCTCGTACCTCATCCCTTCCCGCATACGAGCAACTCGAGAGTCCGACTCTTCGTGTGCTAGAACATTATCCCCAGAGTCGAATATTCTATACTCGTACTGATTACCACCAAAAGTTTCCTTTGTATCTTCTATCAAATCGCGAACCCCAAATGCATCCCGCACGGCATATTTGACAGGCATTCGGGCTGCCGAGATTGTTACGTCGGCGTAGTCATGCCAAGAGAAAGCGTACCAGTGCGAAACAGCGAATAGGGGCATTTCGCAACAAATGAGAGCGTCTTGTATAGCGGCTGCAAGATTATCCTGCGTGTAGCCCTGAACACTTGGGATAGCTCCTAGCCATTGCAGGATCGATAGGAAGAAACCTTGCCAATACGAAGCAAAAATAATTAATTTGATGCAGAGAAATTTCGGCACGGGTCGAAACGGTTGCAAATCTTGGGACATGCACACCCAGAACATTGCCAGAGAGTATAGGCTGATCGTAACACTGAGATTGTACACTATACCGATCCATAAATAACCAGAGCTCGGTCCTAGATAGCCTTCCTGGTATGTGTCGGTGGACTTCAGAATGATTGTCGCTAAACCGAGTATTGGTTTCAGCCATGCATATTGCAGGATGCCACGCTTGATAGCAAGGAACGTGTGTGGGTCAGATATGTCGACTTTGGCTAGACAATGGTTGAGGGGCCAAGGATGATGAACGGGTTGTCGACCATGCATCATTATTATGAGCGAACGTTCGCCGCCAAGAAAATTTATGAGAAGTTGGAAGAATGTGTATATGGTGAAGGCCTAGGGCTTTGCTCAGCTACGATTCGTCGGGACTAGACTTCGAATGGGTTGCTTGCCTCATAGATATCACGTATTGGGTCGAGATAAAAAGCTGCGGTCAACGACATGATACTCGCCCATGAGGATGCCGAGTATATAGGGACCCTGTAAGCGTATGAGCTAATTATCCAGATCTAATAGTGGTTGAGCGTACATGAGCAAGATTCGAATGACATATCGTTGTAAGAGCGGTTTCCGGTAGTTTTTCCTGTAGCCAAAAGTCATTCTCTTAGCTATTCAAGGAGTGTTACAAAGGCATACGTCTGAAGCCATATGGACCTATTACGTTATCAGCTAAGGTGCCCTTACTCAAGACAAATGGGGAGCTTGTTCATCCGACTTACAAGAACGATATGAGAGATGCTACCAGAGAGGCCACTCCACAAACGATAACTGTCGCCTTGGTGAGATTAGATCCTGTACCCCCACCTGCTGCACCATCACGCATCTCGAGGACTTCCGCCGAGGAACAGCAGCAAGAACGTGCTGAGTATGAGTCCTACAATTCTTCGAATGTTGTATACTGGCTGGGGTGAATAATGCTGGATCAACCATTCGTTCTATCCTTTGCTAGAAACAGGTGTAAATCTGATTAATGAGGTGGACTGGGACAGCATGAGGGGGAACAGTCTCATTGCAGGACCACATAGGTGATGACAGCCTAACGAAGCTAGAGGATTTAATACGGTATGATAATACATACAGAATCAATGCTTCAAGATTCGACATTAATTTGCTCCATGAAAGGCCTCGCTTGCTGTAGAGGGAAATGCAAGGATCTTAGGTTCAGAGGAGGCTCGGGAGGCATGTTGCTAGAGAGAAGGCAGCTCTTTCCTAAACAAACGCAGCAAAGATGTCCCCGTTAAGCCTTCAGCGAAGCTCAAGCGGAGATGGCGGCACCAAACCCGGAGCGGGACTTTAACTGGTAGGTGACTTTGATCTGTAATAGCTTTGATTTAACGATTGGAACAGGTTGTACCTCTTGTTACTTCTCATCTCTGGTGCGCTGTAAGTTTACAGCCCATGGACTGGAAGTCATGATAACACTACTTTCGCTAGAAACAACTAACTCAAATCTATCTCCAGAACCATCTTCTTCCTATTCTACTTCAACCGAATCTTTGCCAGATTAATCTCCTACGGCATTCGAACGTATGTCTGGCACAAGTACCGCGCGTACGTTGAGATTCAAGCTCTCCAATTATCGCTTTTAGCAGGCCGTATATTCTTCAGGGGTTTGCACTACCATGGCCAGAATGAGACCATTTTAATCAATGATGGTTACATTACCTGGAGATATTGGCTTCGGCGGGTAAAGGAAGTAGATTGCGCTCGACCAGGGCCTTCTAGTGAAGGACCAGATTCCAGCAAAGAGCATGGAGGAAGAGGTGGAGCAGGCGAAGGTCAACGAGGAGGTGCGAAGGGTTCAGATGACTTACCATGCCGAGTCGTCTTAAAGAGCCGTGGCCTCCAGTGGTTCCTCTATAACCGAAGTCCAGCATACGACGCTATCTTGAAGAACATGTTAGGTGGTGATATGAATGATCAGACATCAGAGGATGAACATTACAAGCAGAAAGCTAGATTGAACAAGACAAACCAAGTTCCGGTCGACTCTCGCCGTTCTCCATCGTCAAGTATCGATAACGAAAATGAGATATATGAGAAGCTGAACGGCGATATCGATCGCAAGGTACCGTATCCAGTCAATACAGGAGGTTCTAGCCATATACCTGCAAGTACGCTTCCAAGTATCCTAACCATCTTACCGATAAAGGTGGAATGCATAAAAGGTGCAATCGTAATGGGTAACCAAAATACGCGATCTATTCTCACCACCCGGTTTCAGACGGTAGTAGGGTATGTGAACGCCCGTAGCTCGCGCACTGTGGATCAATACAAACAGTGCATTGATTTGGACTTCGTCCATCCGGTAATCCAACTAAAGCCGAATCGAGACTTCAAAGAGGCTCAACTTGTCGCTGGTGCCCAAGTTAAATCCGACAACGCTCGAGGTCTCGCATCTCAGACACCATGGCGTATGCTTACGGCCTGGCGACAGCGAATTCATAAGACCTGGAGTTCCCTCCGCGAGCTTACTCTGTACGGTAGAAGCTCCGTCGAATCCTTGTCGCAGGACCGTTCCAAGACAAGTCCCAAGACCCCAATCGATACTGCGGGAATGCCCGGACAGCACCGATGGCTTGGGCTGACACGTTATCTTGACGATGACGATGATATGGTCGAGCAGGAACGCTGGAAAGCCATCGAGTACGGTGCAGTCTCCACGGTCATCGACTCGCCAAAGGTTGCAGTGAGCGTCTATTGGGACGTTCCTGGCCTAGTCCCTAACCCCGGCGATAAACATTACAGTACCTTACCCAAGTTCACTTCAGATATCAACGGTGATGTTCCCCCAGATTGGGGTGTTGAGCTCCGGGTTGGAGGAGGTACCATTAGCTACGGTCCGTGGACCGATAGACAACGCGCAGATCTCCAGAATGTCTTCTTCCCTACGCTGTACAGGGACACAATACCTGCGGTAAGGCTCAAACCGGGACAGTCTAGAGTAAGCACTGTGTTCAAATTTGTGCTCGAGGTTGAGGAAGAAACTTCTCTCCAGATACCTACTCGAGAAGAATCAAAGGACTGGAAATGGAAAGACCAAGCAATCAACGGGAATGAGCCAGCGACTAAGAAAAGGGGCAAGATGGGCTATGTCAAAAAGAGAAAGGGCCAAAAAGCCGTTCCAACTCCAGACACTCGTCCCTTCGGTTGGCTAGATGTCAAATTACTTCCAGATTCCACAGTGAGCTTCATGATGGATCTAGTCGCCAGCAGCAGCGGCTATAAAAGCCGAGTAGACATTGATCTGAAAGGGCTAGAAATGTCATCCAGCGTCAATCATGGCCTGCTTTGGCGATCGAAGTCGCAAGTTATATCGTGCGATCTTTGTTACCCCTTGGGGTGGAATACTCTTCGACAATGGCAGTTTGAAGTTCAAGGTGATGCTTTGGAGCTGTTCCTTCTCCGTGACCATATCTTTTTGATTACAGACCTTATCAACGATTGGGCTTCAGGGCCACCCAGCGATTTCCATACGTTCGTTCCTTTCGACTATGCTATCCGTCTTCGGTTTTCTAACTTTAGACTTTACATCAATGCTAACGACTCCAACATTATTGACAATCCGTCAGATGTCAACGATAATACGTTCGTCGTCGTTTGGGGCAAGACATTGAATGCTGAACTTGATATACCTCTAAACAAATTCCGTCCAATTCGCAACAGAATAACATTTGATATCAACGCTAGTAACGGTGGCTTTGAGTTACGCACACCACTATGGAATACGCAGCATGCTTTCTTGGATAACGCCAACGTTGCCGCCCTAAAACATCTCATCATAGACGGCTCTTATAACTATTTCACTTCTACATCACCAATGTTGACAGATATCGTACTTCTGAACGTCCACGGTATATCCCCAGAGATCCATCTTTACGGCTTTCTCATTCGATACCTCATGAAGATCAAAGATAACTACTTTGGCGAGGATCTACATTTTCGAACTTTGGAAGAGTACCAACGTCAAGTTGCCCAGAAAGAACTGTATCCAGAATCTGTCATTATCATTCCGCCTTCTAAGCTCAGTAACGATCTAGATGTTATCTTGAGTATCACTGCCGAAAACACTGGTGTCCTTCTGCCTGCACATCTTTACTCTGCTGCCGAGAGTCTGCGGCTTGACATATCCTCTATTAGTGGAGACCTCCGCTTCACGAACTACTACATGGATCTCGCGGTGTCTTTCAGCCCTGTCGCAGTCTCGCGTACAGTTGCTATAGAGCACTTGTCATCTGGATCCACAGCAGACTCGTCTACTCAAGTCTTCGTTGATGGTCTCGAAATCTACGGTCATCGGTTGTTTGGGCTGCCGCCCCTGGAGCCGACTTATGTTTGCAATTGGGACTTCAACGTCGGGTCTATAACTGGAGAATGTTCGACGGGCTTTCTTCGTTCCCTCATGTTGGCATTGCGATGCTTCACTTTCTCTTTCGGAGATGGTGAAAATGCTTTACCACCATTACATCCTCCAGTAGTCCACGACGTGACCTTTTTGCGTGCCAGATTGCGTCCTGTTTCTGTCTGGATACCTATTCATGAGAAGGCTCTACTATTCAGCACTTCTGAAATCAAGTTTGACTACAACGATTGGGCCGATCCCCCGTTCTCAGAACGCTTCTATATATCTGTTCCGGATATGAGATTTATAATAATGGAAATCGTCGCACACTCAGGCGATCGAAGCAGAAAGCACCCTCCCGCCACCACGCATGCTTACTTTGAGACTACTCTTCTACTGAGGATGGTCAAGCAGAAGTTAGAGTCAAGCAAAGATTGTATCTTGCAACAAAGTCACGTTAGCATACACGATGCAAGGACGCATCGAACAAATTGGCTCATTCATGACGCAGACCATGTGAGTTCGATGCGCCATTCAAGTCGACCAACGAAGGTTCGACCTCCTGCAATGCCTTTTCCTACAATGCCTGAACCTGTATCGGACGGCAATAACGCCATTGTCGACCGTACGTCTTTGTCGTCCAGTTCTATCCAGACTATCTCTAGTCGGAGAAGTAGCTTCCTGGTGAAAGTTTCAAAAAGACAAATGAACGTAAGGCGTCGTGCCGGTAAAGGCTCACCAGATCATATTACACAATCTAGATTCAGCAACAAGCTCCCGCAATCTACCATTCCAAATTCGCGAGTTCCCGAGACAAGTCAATCCCAAAATCTTCCTCCTTGCGAACCGGCTTGTCAAAGCTCTTACGGCAACCAGCTTGGGGAATTCGCCAACGAACGTATTATTGCCGCAAAACTTGGTTTCGCATTCTCTAGTCCCTATAAAAGACCTTACTTTTCTCTTCACGGGACAACACCACATATGAGTGACGTGCCAATACTGCCAGACGACTTACCATCCGACAATGTTATAATTGATGCGAGTGAGAGCATCGATTCGCGGTTATCGGCTCAAGATGTCGAACAATCTAGTTTCCTCTTGCACTTTAGCCGGGGTCTCCGGGCTTTTTTTACACCTGAAGCATTAAATGAAGTGCCGGTACTGTTGGGACAGCTACAACCTCTGGATACTGTGGGCCTTCTAGACACACTACAGATCGAAGCCATAGCGGGCGTATTGAAATCCGTCAAGAAGCGAAGCAACGGACGAAAGGTCACTGAGGTCAGAGCCTTTATGCCTTATCTTCACGCAAGGTTCTTAAACAACTCGATTTCCGGGTCAAGCGATCTCATGCGGCGCGAACAACTTGACTTGACTATAGAAAAATTTACTGCCACCGCAAGATCGAACGTAAACTTTCCAATACAAACCGAAAATACAACAGATCAACAGTTATGTCATATAATTCTAGACCGGCTTAGCTGTTCCGCAAAGGACCTTGCAGGAGATCCGTCTCAGGATCAAGCTATGATACAACTGACTATTGATGAATTAGTACTTTGGATATCAAGCGGTATCCGTGCATCTGCTGATCTGCGATTCAGCGATCTGGATATAAGCAGCGCAGGCAGGACGGTAGATCACATATCGTCTCTAGTTCGCCAAGCCGCTCTACTGTCGAGAGAAACTCTTCGCAAGCTCCCGAACATAACAAGAGAACACGCTCTCCGGATCAGAACGCTTGTCCTCTCCCTTACCACAGATTGGGACAGTATTCCAGATCCACCTTTCCTAACAAGAGCTTCATATGTCCTGCGCAGTGCTACCAGTCATTTGAGGACCAGCGACTCATGGAAGATGCTGTCTCGTCTTCGCTATGTCTATCAGTCCCTATCAAGCCGTTCACAAGCGCAGATGTTTGAGGAATTTGCACAGGCACGGAAACCCTTCCCAGAAGATGCCAAAAACCGCGTCATTACCAGCTTTGAGCATTGGCGCGTTTTGGATGTAGCTCACGTCAAACAGAGTCAACTGATCCGTAACGTGTTTGGCGATTCGAAAAATCCTGCGCATGGATATATTTTGGCACGTATGCCATTAGAAATATCAATTAGAGGTGGAGGGATACAACTCCTTTTGCACCCCGGACCGAATCAAAATCAAATTGCCATAGACAGACTTGTCGTCAGCGTTGCAATGAATAAACAAAAGAACTCCATCAGTGATGGTTCTCATCAAGACGACTCCAAGGCTCTTAATTCCATGATTGAAATGCGCTGTGCCCAAAGTGTAGTATCATTGAACTGGGATATATGCAAGCTTTTGGAAGATGTCGTACGATACCTCCAGGCTTCAAAGAAATCAACCCCGGCACAATCGAACGATGATCCTTTGGTCAAGACTTCGAACGAAACTCACAGCGTACACTGGACAGCTTTGTCCGAGACGGCCATGGTGAGTCTCAACAGCATCAATTTGAAGGCCACTACAGTTTGTGAAGGCCTGACCGCTTCTCTCCTTGTTTCGGATATACAAGATCGCCCGGAAGGGTCAACAGCGAGCCTCCTGGTCAACGCTCGCACTACAACCTCAGAGGTCCAGAGCCATTCTAGAATTCTCACCCAGTTTAAGCTACATATACCAAGCATTTTTGGCTCTAACAATATCCAATTGGGAGACGAAAGTGGAGCCCGGAAACTGGCAACTTCTTGCAGCGAGCTCTCATTCACGATACTAGAGCATCCACTCGAACTGCTTGAGGTCGCCGATCTTCTCTTAAAAGATGAAGTAGCGTACGTCAAGACATTCGCCCAGACTCTACAACCTACTAGTAACCGAAGAACTTCTCCAACGTTCCCTTCACAGCCTGTCGATTTGGGGGAATTCCATGTTGCACTTCTCCTAGATTCCTACATAGTCAGCTTCGCGGTGCTGCCGTCTCTGACGTACAAGCTGGCCGGGCAGGGAGTCCGCAGCTCGATACAGTCCGGGGTATATCAGGAGTCAAAGATAGTTGTTGACTTTGATGTCAAGGATCACGCGCACACATTCACAAGTCAAGCCAATGATGCCTCCGACGAAATTTCTACAATGCACATGCCACCATCAAATGGCCGTCTTACCCTCGACCTTAGGTCAACTCAGAAATATGTAATCTTTCACTCTATGGTTGAAGGCATTGTTTTGGACGCCTCTGCAGTGCATGCTCTACTCGTGATAATGAACCGCCCAGAATTCAGCAGCCTCGCCGCTAGCATACATCGTGAATTCGACTTAGTAAGGGACCACTACGAGGAGCTTGTTCCCTTTCAACCTCAGGTGCAAGCAGAACACCAAGCACAAATACTGTACAGCGCATATGTGACATGGGCAGGTTTGACGGTAAGTGCAAGCACATCGAATGCCAACGCCAGCCCTGGAGGTACCCAGCTGCGATTCGACCTGGGGTGCTTTCAGTTGAAGGCCACAAACAGAGATTCTGACCACAGACAAGCTTCAAGGTACCCAGAATTGGAGCTGAAAGTCAAGGGAATGGAAATGAATTTGACACGGCCTGACATTTTTGAGCTACGTTCGTGCGGCGATATTGGCATTGAAGCTATATTCAAATGCACGTCAGAGGTGGACGCAACTGGAAACCTCATTCAGGCTTATCATGTACGGAGCACTAATTTCGAGATCAATCTCTACGCCGAAACAGTATCCGCTGCTCTAGAAATCCTCACCCATTTGCAGAACAGGCTCAAATCGATCGATCTGTCCAATGAGGTGAAGAGCCTGCGAAAACACAGGCGTGCAACATTGCGGAGTGAGGCTATAGTGCCCGATAATCTCAGTACCGAAAACGATGCAGTCTCAAGTTTCTTGTCCAGCGCTGTGTATTCCCTTGAGATGGCCGCTGTCCGAGTATGTTGGAAAATTGGCAACTCCACACCAACATCGCCAGGTCGTGAAGCTGAAGACCTTGTATTGTCATTTACAAAGATTGACCTTGCCACAAAGAGAGATAACGCCGCCCGCCTCCTCATGCAAGATTTCCAGCTTCAAATGGTACCCATTTCCGGTGCGAGAAGCACTCGGTCGCTGAACTCGGCGCTGTTGCCGGAGGTAGTCTTCAAAGTTGCCTACCTATCAACCACGAAAGATCGCCGGTTAGCTTTTCAGGCTGCTGGGAAGTCACTAGATATACGTCTTACGCCGCAATTCATCTTGCCGGCGACAGCTTTACGCCGATCAATTGCAGTCGCTGTTACCGACCTTAGAGCAGCCAAACATACGACTCAGACCGCTACTTCGATACGGACCGGAAACCAAACGCAAAACCTGTTCATTCACAAGAAGCTTGCATCGCTGTTGATAGATGCAGACTTTGCAGGCGCGGTAGTCTATATCCAAGGTCAGAACGTCTCGGATTCTGGTCCGCAGGCGTTGAACGCTCTTCAAGGTGGGAAGCCACCGCAGCGCGGCCGTTACGGTCAATTTACTTCCCAGGACGCAGGCAGCAGCACTACTCTGCGAGCACCTGGTATTGCGCTAAAGGTCGAGTACAAAGATGCAAGCGTGGACAAGCCATCCCTGAATGCCGAATTCAAGGTTGATGCGTCTTCAAATATCCTTTATCCCTCCGTGGTACCTCTCATCATGGAGGTTTCATCAAGTGTGAAGGAGATTGTAGGTGAATCTGACAACCAGGAGCAACCACTGGAGCCAAAGCTGTCAACCCCAAAGTTTCTTAGCGAAGGGACGTTACGTACCGCCAATCCCAGCGCTATACTCGGAAACTGTACACTCAATCTTGGACTTCGTATATGCAGGCAGGAATTTAGTTTGAGCTGCCAGCCGGTTGCAAGAGTTGCTGCAACAGCTCATTTCGACGATATCTATATTACTGTCAACACAGTGCAGTCGGCGGACTATGGGCAGTTCTTCACTCTCTCGGCTGCTTTCACTCGTCTACAGGCTTCTGTGCAACACGTATACTCAAGAGAGTCTACTGCTAGCTTTGATGTCGACTCTATTGTATTGTCTTTGATGAACAGCAAGCACGTTAGTGCAGCGAATGGGATATCTGCAATTCTGAAGGTCAGTCCTATGAAAGCACTCGTAAACGCAAAACAGATGCAAGATTTTCTTCTCTTTCGGGAAATTTGGATTCCCCCCGAAATCCGACACTCGCCTGATGCATCTGCGCCGACGCCATCTACAGAGCCTCAAGCCTTCATAGTTGAACGATACCAACAGGTTGCCGCAGCGGGAGCTTTTCCGTGGAATGCCACAGTCTCAATAGCAGAGCTTGACGTCCAGTTAGACTTAGGCCAATCATTGGGCAAATCCGTATTTATCATATCCAACTTTTGGATCTCCTCGAAGAAGACTTCCGATTGGGAACAAAATCTTTGCCTGGGTTTCGAAAAAGTCGGAGTGGACAGCAAGGGCAGGATGAGCGGATTCGTTGCATTACAAAATTTTAGAGTGCGCACTTCGATCCAATGGCCCATAACGCAGCAGGCCCAGAAGCACACACCGTTAATTCAAGCGTCTCTAGGGTTTGATCACTTACGTATAAAAGCTGCCTTTGACTTTCAAGCCTTCTTGGTCGCAGACATAACTTCGCTGAGTTTTCTTATGTATAACGTCAGAGATACTCGTCAAGCCCGTGGTGACCGCCTGGTCGGCGTGGTTGATGGTGACAAAGTGCAAATTTTCTGCATCACTACCAGCGTGTCCCAGGGTCTTGCACTTTATCAAGCAGTTCAGCGTTTGATTCAAGAGAAACAAGCAGCATATGAGACATCTTTGAAAGACATCGAAAAGTATCTGCGCCGAAAATCTTCTATCAGACCTTTGACGATGCAAGCAGCAGCAAAGCGAGAAGCAGAAGAGAGCCAAAAGACAGCTCGAGCGCCGCTGCAGCTACAAACAAATGTGGTAGTAACGCTTAAGGCTGTGAATATTGGAACATTTCCAAGTACATTTTTCGATAACCAGATATTTAAACTCGAGGCACTCGACGCATCAGCTCGTTTTGCTGTCAAACTGGACCATGGACGGATACACAGTGATTTGGGCATGACCCTGGGCCAACTTCGCATCGCACTATCAGGCATCACTAGGTCGACTGCCCCCAAAACACTAAGAGAGGTCTCCGTAGACGATGTGGTATCCTATGCCACAGGTTCTCGAGGCGGCACTATACTGAAAGTGCCTAAATTGGTGGCTACAATGCAGACATGGCAGAGTCCAGAATCTACGCACATTGACTACATCTTTAAAAGCTCGTTCCAGGGCAAAGTTGATGTCGGTTGGAATTATTCACGGATCGGATTCCTTCGAGGCATGTGGGCCAGCCATAACCGTGCGCTTGCACAGCGTCTAGGGAAGCCGATACCCCAATCTGCTCTACAAATCACCGGTGGACCTCAACCTAAAGGGGAAGGGGAAGGGGAAGGGGAAGATGATGGGCAGAAACATGGAGAAGGTGGACAAGAGAAAATAACTGCCGTTGTTCACGTACCGCAGTCAAAGTATCAGTACAAAGCCCTTCAGCCAGCCATCATTGAGACGCCGCAGTTAAGGGATATGGGTGAAGCCACACCACCACTAGAGTGGATAGGACTCCACAGGGACAGACTGCCGAACCTGACTCATCAAATTGTTATTGTCACGCTATTGGAAGTGGCAAAGGAGGTGGAGGATGCTTATTCGAAAATCTTAGGTTCGTCGTAAGGCTCAAGCTTCAGTCAAAGCTCTATGCTAGTATTAGGAATTGGCGTTCCATGAGGCTGGACATATAGTATATACTCTAGAATAACAGTCGTCTTAGACATCCATTCCAAGCATCGAATTCCATAGATGATTATTGGTCAGGAAAAGCTAGACATGCTCTATCAGACTTTGGGTATCTCTGCTGACAAAAGTGACTCACAGACGTACCTTAAGTAGGTTATTCTTTGTGTGGTGAAGATGAGTATCAGTGAGTCTGTGAGTCTGTGAGTCTTGTTAGCGCAGAGTGGATGTTAAGCGATGCGGGGCACATTTAGTGTGCGAAAGGGATCACAAATCGGGATTCCGCACAATCAACCCAAGCTGGACTCTCATCTTCATTTCTTTCCTCCCTCCACAGACTTGCAAGATCTTCTTCAGGTCTTAAGGAATTCTACGTTCGACGCCGGCCACCTTTTCAACGCTTCAAGACATCGCTACAGGTCGAGCGAGCTCTCGGTCCTGCAAAGCGGGGTTCTTCTTCGGTCGAAAATCTTTCGCCTCGAGCGCACAAAAGTCACAGCCAAAATCAGTTGAAACACCGTCAAGATGGTTAAGTAAGTTTATGCTGTTCTCTTGATATTGTGCCCTTGTAGCCCTTTGCCAGATATTGTCCTGGAGGGGTAACGAGGTCCGAATGCTGAGCATCCCTTTGCTAACTGTTTTGCGCCTTATAGCTTTACCGTTGAGGAGGTAAACACTCACTCAATATCTATCACGTTTCTAACAGGTCCATGACTGACGCAATTCAAGATCCATGATCTCATGGGCAAGCCTGCCAATATCCGAAACATGTCGGTTATTGCCCATGGTAAGATATCTGTTTCCCCCTTTGAGCATGCAGTCTGATGCCTCTTCTTCGTATAGTCGACCACGGAAAATCTACCCTTACCGACTCTCTCGTCCAGCGTGCCGGTATCATTTCCGCGGCAAAGGCCGGTGAAGCACGATTTACAGATACGCGGAAGGATGAGCAGGACCGCTGTATCACCATCAAGTCAACCGCCATTTCCCTGTACGCGCACATGGCAGATGAAGAAGACATCAAGGACATTCCCCAAAAGGTCGATGGAAACGATTTCTTGATTAACCTGATTGATTCGCCAGGCCATGTTGACTTCTCGTCTGAGGTCACCGCTGCTCTCCGAGTTACCGATGGAGCGCTAGTCGTTGTGGATTGTGTTGAGGGTGTCTGCGTTCAGACGGAAACTGTCCTTCGACAAGCACTCGGCGAGCGTATCAAGCCTGTCGTCATTGTCAACAAGGTCGACCGCGCGCTCCTCGAACTCCAAGTCTCAAAGGAGGACTTGTACCAATCATTCTCGCGAACGATTGAGTCGGTCAATGTCGTGATATCCACCTACTTCGACAAAGCGCTCGGTGACGTCCAAGTTCAACCCTACCAGGGAACTGTTGCCTTTGGATCAGGTCTCCATGGGTGGGGTTTTACAGTTCGTCAATTTGCGGTCAAGTACGCCAAGAAATTCGGTGTCGATCGGGCTAAGATGATGGAGCGTCTATGGGTAAGCATCAAAAACAGTATATCCGATAAGCTCAAACTGACATGTAAGACAGGGCGACAACTATTTCAACCCTAAGACCAAGAAATGGACCAAAGTTGGCGAGCACGAGGGCCAACCCCTAGAGCGTGCCTTCAACCAGTTTATCCTTGACCCAATTTTCAAGATATTTGCAGCCATCATGAACTTCAAGAAAGCCGAAATCCCAACGCTTTTATCAAAACTTGAAATCAAGTTGAGCGGCGAAGAGAAAGACCTGGAAGGCAAACAGCTCCTCAAGGTCGTCATGCGAAAGTTTTTGCCGGCTGCAGATGCACTCTTGGAAATGATGATTATCCACTTACCATCCCCTGTTACAGCCCAGAAATACCGGGCCGAAACACTTTACGAAGGACCCTCGGATGACGAGGCCTGTATTGGTATTCGTGATTGTGATCCTAAGGCTCCTCTTATGTTGTACGTTTCAAAGATGGTCCCAACATCTGATAAGGGCCGTTTCTACGCTTTCGGACGTGTTTTCGCCGGTACAGTTCGCTCAGGTTTGAAGGTCCGCATCCAGGGTCCTAATTACACTCCGGGCAAGAAGGACGACTTGTTCATCAAGGCTATCCAGCGTACCATTCTGATGATGGGTCGTAACATTGAGCCAATTGAGGATGTGCCAGCGGGTAACATTCTTGGTTTGGTTGGTGTCGATCAATTCTTGCTTAAGTCTGGTACACTCACCACGTCTGAGACAGCTCACAACCTCAAGGTTATGAAATTCTCTGTTTCCCCTGTCGTGCAGCGATCGGTCGAAGTCAAAAACGCCAATGATCTACCGAAATTGGTCGAAGGTCTCAAGCGTCTATCGAAATCCGATCCCTGCGTACTTGCCTTCATCAACGAGTCCGGCGAGCACATCGTGGCCGGTGCGGGCGAGCTGCATCTGGAAATCTGCTTGAAGGATCTCGAAGAAGACCATGCCGGAGTTCCACTCCGGATCTCGGATCCTGTTGTGTCTTACCGTGAGTCCGTTGGTGCCGAATCAAGCATCACGGCTTTGTCAAAGTCGCCGAACAAGCACAATCGTCTATATATGAAAGCTTGCCCCCTAGATGAGGACGTCGCAAAAGATATCGAAAACGGTAAAATCAGCCCGAGAGATGATTTCAAGGCCCGTGCTCGTGTGCTAGCCGATGACCATGGATGGGATGTTACCGATGCGCGAAAGATTTGGTGTTTTGGTCCCGAAACGACTGGGGCCAACTTGCTTGTTGATCAGACAAAGGCTGTGCAATACCTGAGCGAAATAAAGGACTCTGTTGTCTCTGGTTTCCAGTGGGCAACAAAGGAAGGTCCTGTCGCTGAGGAGCCAATGCGTTCGGTTCGCTTCAACATCTTGGATGTCACTCTTCATGCAGACGCTATTCACCGTGGTGGCGGACAGGTCATCCCAACCGCTCGCCGTGTGCTCTACGCAGCGGCTCTTCTTGCCGACCCAGGTATCCTTGAGCCTATTTACTTGGTCGAGATCCAGGTTCCTGAGCAGGCCATGGGTGGTATTTATGGTGTACTGACCCGAAGAAGAGGTCACGTCTTCTCTGAAGAGCAGCGCCCAGGAACACCGCTCTTTAACTGCAAGGCCTACCTCCCTGTCAACGAATCCTTCGGTTTCACTGCTGACCTACGTTCGCACACTGGCGGTCAAGCCTTCCCTCAAATGGTGTTTGACCACTGGCAGATCCTGCCCGGTGGCTCGCCTCTCGACCCAACGACGAAACCCGGTCAAATTGTGCAGACAATGCGGAAGAGAAAGGGTCTCAAGGAAATTGTGCCTGGTGTTGACAATGTGAGTTTTGTGTCTCTGCAACCTAACCAGATGCACCACTGACGCCTTGACAGTACTATGACAAGCTATGAACGCAGCCGCCGTTCATTAACGACAAATTTCCAAATTGGGGCCGGGCTGATGTATCTGATATGGCATCTTTGTATCTTACTCAAGCACAAGACCATTCATGAGACAAGAGAGAATAAGAGAATCATGTACACGGCTAGTTAGCGACAGGAGGCAAAACGATGCAGATTGATGGGTTTTACTCTTTACTTTTTCTTCGATGCCAATGTCTGTCCATTCAGTAGAAAGAGGGATAGAATAGAAGTTTACCATCGCGCTCGCTGATTGGCACTGTGATATGCCTCCCTACACTGGGTGAACAATAGCCTTAATGTGTATGTATGATAGTTGTCCACACTGTCTTATTTCGAAACTTCCCTCATGTTTGGTTCCCAGACCCTAAGCGGGATAGGTAAGGTCTGCAAATCTCGGATTAATAATTTTCCATCGCGACTCAGCCTTATCAAGGCTGAAACAGAGCAAAGATTGTTCCTCAGTAAAGTCATGAAACCAATTGCTCACTCAACAAGACGCGCTTATTCACTTTCTAGCCTTTGAGCGTTTGTGATCTGTTTGGGCCGTTTCTATACCGCTCACTTCTCAGAGCTGTTATTCTGTTCCGCAAGATGATCATCTCCGAGGAAGAAGCAGCAGAGTTAAAAACCTGGGTCGTGAAGAAGCTGGAAGATATGTACGTGCTTTCTGAGCACTGGATGCTTATGTCGCCCAGCATGCCAGACTGTTTCACTTGTATCCGTCTTACTGACTGCAATATCTCATTCAGCTCCGATGCTGACTCGGACGTCTTGGCCGACTACGTCCTGGCTCTAGTGCGCGCAGACACGCCTGAGCCAGAGTTGAGGATCAACGCAATTGAGAACCTAGAGGACTTCCTTAAGCCAAGTACGCTGCTCTGCTATGTTGTTGATGATCTGTCGAGCTCTAACGGGATGCTAATCTAAGCTCTCGCCTCCTTCAGACACTGCAGCTTTCGTTGATTCTGTCTTCGTGGCTATCCATACCAGATCATATAAGCCGGGTTATGTTCCATCACAAACATCGCCTCTTGCGAGTCCCGCCTTTGCTGCTCCTTCCGGGCCTGTCGGCGCATACCCTCACATGGGTGCAGGAGGTGGCTATCCTGAAGGGATACCGCAATCACGGAAACGCTCTTACAATGATCGGATGGAGGATGAAAGTGCGAGTGACCCACATTATGGACGAAGCGAAAGGCAGATAAAGCAAGTGCGGAGAGGTGGCAGAGGGAGTGAGAGGGGCGGGCCCTACGGTCGACCAGGTTCAAGAGGCGGATCGCACATATCTGGAAGTCCACCTGGTCAATTACCGCGGCATCCTCTAGGTTTTCCAAGAATGCCCTTACCGCCGCCTGGTCTACCGTTTGACCCTAACGATCCTATGATGGCTATGATGACTTTGCAAGCAATGGGACTTCCACCACTACCAGGCATGCCTTCAGTCCCTCCAGTTCCCTTGCCCAGTGGCTATGGCTCGTATGGAGAACAACATTCGCCAGGTTCCGATTTACCCATGAAGAACAAGATCAGTGCCAGGTGCAGGGACTACGATACTAAAGGCTTCTGCGCGAGGGGGAACTTATGTCCTTTCGAGCATGGCAACGACCATATGGTAGTACCTGGTCAAGACGGTAAGCGAGAAGTACTATGGAAGCGAGCAATACTAATATCGATTAGAGTATGACCCCAAAAATTCGATGCTCGATATTCAAAGGCCATCTCCTACTACCAATGGACACAGCATTTCTGACATGTCTCGCAGCGACGGGCGTGGTCGAGGCAGAGGTAGAGGGGACCGCGGCAGCTACATGCCTCCACGACGCAATCGCGCCGAATTCTCCTTTAGTGGTCCTAATCACGACCGTTCCGTTACTACAATAGTTGTTGAGCAGATACCAGAAGAGAAATTCGACGAGCAATCGGTGCAGGATTTCTTCTCCGAATTTGGGAAGATCCAAAACGTTACTATGCAAGCCTACAAACGCCTAGCTTTGGTTCAGTACGACGACTACTCGGCGGCTCGGAGAGCATATGACAGCCCCAAGGTCATTTTCGACAATCGTTTTGTCAAGGTCTACTGGTACAAGCCTGACAGTGCGCAATCTACACCAAAAACTGGCACATTTCCTGCCATCTCTTCTACCGTAATCAGAGAGGAGGACCAGCCATTTAACAAGGATAAATTTGAGCGCAACGCCCTGGCGGCGCAAAAGAGACTAGAAGAGAAAAAGGCACTACTTAAAGACGCAGAAACTAAAAGACAAGCGCTAGAAAAGCAAAAGGAAGAGCTCGCGCGACGGCAAGCAGATGAGAACAAAAAGCTTTTAGCAAAGTTGGCGGCGAAGGGGAAAGCAGGAAGCATGAGTCCGGACGCCCTCAGCGACGCAGCAAATGGCCACAAAGCCAACGGCGCAAATGGCGCAGACGATAGTAATGTGAGCGCACAAACCAAAGCATTAAGAGCACAAGTCGCAGCTCTTGAAGCCGAGGCGAAGAGCCTAGGCCTCGACACCGCATTATCAGACGATCCATATCCGCCACGAGGGCGCGGAAGAGGAAGAGGACGAGGATCGTATCGGGGCTGGGAGGGGTTTGCCGGGGCATCCTCGTTCCGGGGTAGTCTAAGAGGTAGAGGAACTTTAAGAGGCAGAGGAGGCGGTGTGTATAAACTGGATAACCGAACGAAGAAGGTGGGGGTGAGTGGGACGGAATCTACGGGGGAGAAGGATGAGGGACTGAGGCAGTATTTACTTGTAAGTATTATTCGTCACCCCCAACGCAATCGTTGCAACGCCACTTGGACCGTAGCTGACAGGGGCAAAACTACAGGGCATCGGCGAATACGAATCAATTACCCCTCACCCCGACCGCCCAGAAACCACACAAGTCATAACCTTCAAAGACCGCTTTACGGCCGAGAAGTTCATGTTCGGCACCAAAGACATTCCATCAGTCGGCAAATTGGAGTTCGAATGGGTGAACACGCCGCTGCCTCCTGTGAAGGTAGTGAAGAAGGAGGATAGGGATACAGGGATGGTAGGGGCTAGTGCAGATGGTGATAATAGCGTGGATAAGGAGGCGGGGTTGGGGATAGGAGGCGCCGAGGTCGACTATGATGTCGCGGAGGAGGATGATCGGTGGATGGTCGAGTGATTGGGGGGGATGTTGCGGGTAAGAATTGGAGATTAATTGACATGCCTATCTCTATGCATAGTCGGCTCAAGAGCTCTATGTGCTTGACAGATGATTTCTTCGAGTCAGGATATACGACATTATTAGGAGACGGAGATCCTTCAAATACCAGGAAAGATGTCGTTGTAGGTGTCATCAAAGATCATGTTGGCTGGGCAACTGTACGGTTTTATGAATATTCCAAACCCCCTTGTGATGTTCCTCAGGGCATAATACGACGCTCCTATCTTTCTGTCCGAACCACTACTCTTTCCCTCGTCTTCAAAATCCCAGCCCAATGCCCCGAAGAAGTCGTACAATCCACTATTCGTACAACAATGTGCTGAAATTTCAAAAACCTCTTTCATATATGAGAAAAAAGGCCTGGGAGAACAGTATAAGAGAGCAGAGCATACAAGCAGGACACAGTAGAAAATAAGAATGTAATTTCTGGCAAAAGTCATTTTGTTAGATGTGAAGAATCGCGGAAGTCCGAGTCCTTGGTTTCCAAGTCTTTGTAAGCATCGATTCATCGATACGTATAATTCGATCTGTTGGGGTTCGAAGTAGGTTGGAACGTGAAAGTAGATGAAGCAATCGTGCGTACTTTTTTTCCATCGAAGCTTTGATCGCGCAGCCTCTATTTTGCCATATTTCCAATTCGTCAACGCCTTGAGATCCCTCGAAGCATAATTCGACGACTCGCATGAATATGGGTGGATTATCCTAAGTATGAAGGATGTCTTGTATAAGCCTCGTCTACTTACATTCTCAGCTACCTTATCTTGAAGCTAACTTTTATGTCTCCCAATCTTGTAATTGGATGTCCCTATTCGCTTTTCAATCTAATGATAACATTGCTATCTCAGAATTTCTCCTGCGCTGGCCTCATATCTGTTCACGTTGTCAGCCTCACGACCGAGGACCCATAATGAACCAAAAAGGCTTACCCACGTTGTCAGCCTCACGACCGAGGACCCATAATGAACCAAAAAGGCTTACCCAATTCATGCGTCCACAGCTCAGGCCCCTGCTCGCTCAACCACAAATACGTCCTCCCCACCGCCTCCGCACTCATCGTCTTCCCCGTCTTTTGCGCCTCGCCATACTCGTCCTTTATCCCCCCGTTCGCAATCGTATGCACTACATGCACTCCCTGCGCACTATACTCCTTTGCCAAACTCTGCGCCAGCATTCTCACCCCACTTCTCCCAGCTCCGTACGCTGCGAATTGTGGGTTCGATCGCATGGCGCCGAGTGTGCCGGTGAAGATGATTGTGCCTTTCTTTGAGCCGCCGTCAGCGAAGGCGCTAGAGCCGTGATGCTCGAAGAGCATTTTGAGGGCTTCCTGCGAGAAGGCCATGGCGCCACCAACGTAGGAGGTTAGGCTGTCTGTGAATTCGGCATGGGTTTCTTCAAGAAAAGGTTTCTTGGAGGAGTGTTTAACGCTGAAGATTGCAAGTTTCAACTTCAAATCCTTGAACGATTTATGTGTGCTGATGGCTGAGAAGGCTTTGGAGAGAGATGTGGGTGAGGTGTCAGTGGGGAAGGTTTCGATGGTGGAGTTGGGGGCGGAGGAGCTAAGAGAGTGGGCGAGAGAAGAGAGATTCTCGGGGTTTCGGGCAAGGAGGGCAACGGCGAGGTTGCCATGGGAAGGGTGGGCGAGTATGCGTGCTATACCGGCGCCCTGCAGGTAGGAGAAGCCATTAGATATCAGATTTACAAGGATCGAGGGGAGCGTACTGTGGTTGGGCCGGCGCCGATAAGAATTGCGAGACCCGATGGAGCCATTCTGGTTTTCGTATTTTGTATGCTGAAATGGCAGAGGTTCGAGCAACCCTTATCCTCCTTCCAGAGTCAACTTGAGAATCGAATTTGCAACCTGGTGAACTTTTCAGAGACATGACGTATATGTAACGTCATTGCATAACTTTGATTTTTTGCACAATCGTATTCTGGTCGACAGCATCGGTTCAGTGGTTGATCCAAGAAGGTAACAACTTTGTTAGTGTTGCGTATATGGAGGCAAATTCTGCGATAATCAACCGCTTTTTAAAGAGCGTTAATTTCTTGAGACTGAGTTGATTCCCGATATCCTCCGGGATTCCACCTGATGAGCCCATCTGTAGACTACCCACGAGGGACGAATACCTAGGCCTACTCGAAAGTCGTCGTCGCCGTCGCTTCACCCGGGAAGTTGTTCCATGCCCCGTAGACCGTTAAGGGAGTTACGTAGGCGAATCATCAAGGCCTGTTGCGCCTCGTGGAGCTCATGGAGCTCATGAAAGGCAGAATAGGCCGGTTTATGCATTACTATGCAACCGCGATGCTTATTTCTCAAGAGCCAACGAGGATCTATTAGCATAAGAGGTTCCGTGAATATGAAAATAGCCGTAATGAAGATAGCGATGTCCCCTCGTACAGGCTGGAAGTTTATTTAGACCATACCTAGCAATATCTCCGCGTTGCTCCGAACAGTATGGCCACGATTGTGCATTCAGATACTCTGCCATGAAGACTCTTGTACTAGGCTCGGACGGTATCATACCATGACTCTGCCGGATAATATCTTGTTCCTTGTTAAAGTACCAGACAGCATGCTCGTAATTGCCTTGAATGACGGGGGAATTGGCCGACAATGACTTCTAGCAACCTGTATAATAACCTCACCAATTGTCCCGAGCAAGGACTTAGTGTTGATTGTACAAATATTCCATTCTTACGCTCCTGGCATTATGGAAGCTCTCTGAATGGCATGCGGCGTGATGTTCCAAGAGCAGCTCCACAATATCCTCGTAGCCACGTACCTTTGACCAAAATACCGCCGTCTGTGCTATCTCATTGCCTATATCCGAGTCCGCACCCGCCTTCAGCAAGAGCTCGGTCATCTTATAGCCGCCATAGTAGGCAGCTGACTGCACTATAGGAGCATGGGCCCGACCACCACGCAAGTCGACGTCAAGTTTTGGCTCCCCAACGAGCATCGTCCGGACGATTAGGGTAAGGCCAATTCAACAAGCGTAATACAACGGTTCTATCTGTAGGTGATTTACAGCCTAAAAATATTTGGAGTCAGCGTTGCTATTCTAGAATCGAACGGTGAGTCATGAAGCACGGTTGTAGCGCATGTATTCATGGAACGTGTCACAAAACGTATCATTGCACCTTGGTTGAGAAGTTTTGCTTTAATCCAAGCACAGTAAGACCCTCCATTTGGCAACTCTGACGTGGCAAAAAAGGCTCGTATTTGTTGTTGAACTTCCCGGCTAAATTCTTGCCAAGGTGATTGACATGAGCATCCCAGCTCCAGGTGGCGTAAACAAGCAAAGGCCAGTCGTCGGAATCCCTCCTCAAAACCCAAAAGGAACTCTGCTTCACTGCAATGAACCTAAGATATTGACAGGTTCATGCAAAGCCTATTGTCCAATCCTTTGATACAAGGCTTCTAATCTCTTCGACTGCAGAAGACGTCAGGACTGTCTTGCCGGCACCAGAATTTCCTGAGGCATAGAACCGTTCTAAGAGGGCCATCTTTCCATCTTTCGAACTCTCCATGGAAAAACCATGTCCCCGTGCCTTCTTGGTGTGCGTCACAAGCTTTGCATCAGGGTCAACCGGAGCAATCCAGTTGGCAATCTTTCCACCTTCTTCTCCTAGTGATTCGATTTTCATTGTTCCTAGTCGAGTATTACCTGTTAGGTCAATCTACAGACTTCTTCGTATAAGCTGGTCGTATAACCCATATTGTCGATTAGCATCGCAAAAATGAACCAAGATTTCACACTCTCAAGGCGCGCAACGTGCTCGTTCATTGCGCCTTCGGTGAAAGGCCAAGTGAGTCTCTAAAGAGCAGATTTCAAACCCTTTGCCTTTTGATAGGCCGCTCAATATGTCGTCCACAAACTGCTTTCTGGATTCGAGTATATCTTTGAATTCCTGAGATTGGAAAGCCCTAGGAAGGTCGTCTACTAACGTCTTGTCTGGATGCGTATAAGAAGCCCCATTGCTATAGCCGCCGTGACCTGCATTTGTACCATTTCTATAACACACCTTCAAGGCAAGCAACTCCTCGCACAAACGCTTAATCTCGCTTTTGGCATTCTTTGTAGTCTTGCCAAGCGTATAGACCTGTGATACAGCTTGTGTAATGGCTACTATAGAGACAGTAAGTGAAACAGGATCGGCCATGTCCGCAAGTGGAAGGCAATTGGATTTGTAGAAATCCAGAGCATATATCGCTACATCACGAGCATTTTAAGAAAACTGATAGACACCGGTATCATTTTGCTGTGCTAGCCAATCAATCACCCTGTATTTGCGGATCGCGTTAACAATTAAACCCCAAATACCACAGTAGTAACAACTCATCATGACTTCAACAGGTTCGCTTCCATCAGCTCCAAAAGACGCTTCCCCAGCGACGACCGCGACAGTAATTATCTTAATTAGGTGTTTCGGAAGGCCAAAGTGTCCTTGCAGGATGTTAAGCACAATGATGTCAGAACGGAGTTAATCGGCTATTGTCCACAGCTCCAATACAATGCGGGGTTTTTCGACGACGCCCTCAAGTCTATCACTTGCAGTAACACGAGAACCTACTATCTCATATACATGTCAGTAGTGGGCTGAGGACTACAAATGGCATCGAGTCTTGACTGCGCTGTCTGCACTGCTTGCGGCACTCAATTCCTCAACACCAGTGGAACTTACGCGAAAAGCTGCAGGATCTGCGATGTGAGAAAGCCGAGCTGTTGCTCAATGCCTAAGCCAGTTCCGAATCCTACTTTCATATATCCAATAATCCGAGCCCCTCTAAGCTAAATAGATATCCGATTCTACAGGATCCCCGCCAGTTTGTGCCACCCTCAGGCCAAACCTTCACTACCCTCAAAGACCTACGAGCTGGAGAGTATCACAATGTGTGGAAACAGGACGACGACGATAAGCGGATACAGTGTGTGTCGACCGAGCCAAAGGTAGGTAGAGTCGTTGACGACAAGAGAAGACTAGTTTCAATGGAATGTGTGCTTATTTGGGTAGTTCGGGATAGGCCAACGGGCTTTCTTACTTCAAACCAAAAACGGCAATGTTCTCTGGGATCTGATTGCGCTTATTGATGGAGCCACAGTTGAGAAGGCACGCATGAGTCTTCCACACATCGTTACTATGAAAACATCGAACAAAATCTGAACGACGGCAGATCAAGTCATTTGGTGGTCTCTCAGCTATCATCATCTCTCACCCTCACTTCTACACCACAGCCGTGGAATGGGCTCGAGCTTTCAATTGTCTCATATATACGTCTGTCGAAGATGAAAAATGGCTCGAGCCGGACCTTCGCTCCAACCCAAACCACCGTTTCCTCAAGTCTGCAGCACAAGCAATCTTGCCCGATGTGACTGCTGTAAGGGTCGGGGGACACTTTGATGGTAGCTTAGTCCTGCATTGGGATGACAGACTATTTATTGCGGATACTTTCGTCACCGTGCCAGTAAGCGATCCACCTTACCCTCAAGGCCCATTTCATAACCGTTCATCAAGAGGATCTGATAAAAGCAATTTTAGTCGGCCCATACGCCTGACCCGCGACCTCCTGGCCAGACTTCCTATTCATTTATGTGGTCCATCCCGAATATGATACCGCTCCCTGCCAGTAAGATCGCAGATATGTGGAAAGCCCTGATACCCTATGATTTTAAGAGCACACATGGGGCGTTTCCAGGAATGGACGTCCGAGATTCGAACTTGAAAAGCAGAGTTTGGAAGAGTGCGCAAATACAGATCGAAGCGATGGGAGGGCGGCCAGAGATTATATGAACGGCCTCGTATTGCGGCATACTGAGAATAAGACGCCAGGGAAGAAACCTTTCAAAACCATGAGACAGCAATAGCTTCAAAGGCCTATTGGTTGGAAAAATGACGTGTGTACATCTAGGTATTCGCAAAGAACATTGTCTCGAATCTCTTAAATGTCATCATCTCACAGTCGCTTCTATTTCTCACATAATTCTATCACTTAACCTTAAGGACGTTCACAAATCTAAGGTTCTTGCCTCTAGTACTCGCTGAATGCCAATTTCGGCACCCAAAACGTCAAATTTCTTATGGCCTCCTGGGAAGCTCGGGTCTCTGGTATCAATTGCACTCTCCTTACTGACAAGCCAGTTCATCCGGTTCGTGCTATCTGCGAGACATTGTCGATTGTATCTGATCCCTCCGCATATGAAACCCCATTGGACTGTCAGGTGCCGTTTAGTATTGCACAAGCAACGTCAAATTGTTCTGACAGCGCAAATCCCTTCACAGACAAGGACGAATATAAAGTACGTGTTTCTCAGAAATTCTTAACTGTGTTGCCACGATGATGATCATGAACAGTTTATCGATTAATGAATAAGAACGTTATGAAATTCTTAAGCAAAATTCATGAACGCCAACCTTTTGGTGGAGGTTTGAAGGGAGCAAAGGATCTGCATCGCAAAAGCGAATTTCATCGCAGAATGATTGTCGGTACTAGCCTCTGCAGGCATCTCCGAATTCATTATGCCAGGTTCTACGATCAGAGAATGTTGCAATCTGGAGCAACTGGGGATAGAATGAAATAGTTTCGAAAATCCGACTCGGGTGGTGCTGAACGATCCAGAGCTGTTCTCAGGAAACATCTGAACTGATGGACACGTTACTGTATAGCAATAGACGATGCTTATTAGGTGCTTGTTACCGAGTATATCGGGTTCAGGATCTAGTAATACAGGACGTAGAACTCTCAAGCCGCAAGTTTATCACGAAGCCGTCAAGAAGCTCGGATATCATCGCCGACCCGCTAACACGAGAGTATTTCGTGATTTGGTGAGTTGAAGATGCAAGCGCAATCTCATACAACTTGTTGTGAACGTGGCTTTTGTAAGCAGGATACAGCAGATTTTTAGAGAGGACGTATGCCTTGTTCCGCAGATGGAGTTTTCGGTTGTAACTAGCTAAAGTCCCATTTATTGAGCCAAATCCTGCTATGCGGGATGTGCTTGATACCTCCTGAACTCACAGCAAAATCAATCCTTCTTCGAGCAAGCAGCCCGTGATCTGTTTCAGTGACACGAAAGCCTCCCTTTTCGAAGCGTACAAGCGCACAATCATGACGGTCCCCCTTGCCACCATACCAGGTAAACAATCACCGAATCAGCAATTTCCTTATAGGATCGGCTCAGCCTTCTTCACCCCAAACCTCTGCCCCAGCACAACCCACTGCGCAACTGTGAACGCGAACCTCATCGCCGACGCATCCTTCTCGTGAAACGCCTTTTCCACCAGCCCTTCCACCTTACCCCAGTCAACGAAACCAAGCTGCTCGATATTTGCGCGGGTTATCAGGCGCGAGAGAAGGTTGGAAAGGGGGCCGTTATGGGAGTAGGTTATCGGCGCGGTGAATGGCTAAGGAAGACGGGAGGTCTGTGAGTTGATTGCGTAGAAGGCGGAGAGGTTGAGTGTAGTGGAATAAGGGAGGCGCGGAAGGGTTTGGAGAGTGAAACGAGTGGAAATAGGAAAAGGTGGAAAGGTGGAAAGGTGGAAAATTAGACATTTGAAGATGTGCACGAAACATTTAGTGAAGAAATCAACATGAATGCAAGACAGCTGCAAATTTTCTGCTCGAAAAGACGATTTGGACTCACATGCTTTTTCCGCTTGTAGAGCTCTTCGGTGATAAACGGCTTGCTCGCTTCTCGAAGAATCCACTTCTCAACTACTTCCCCACTTGTTGGGTCGTATCTAATCTTCATGCTTGGCGGGAGGTTGTTGATGTACTCGGTCAGGATATGGTCAAGGAACGGAGGTCGGCCCTCAATAGAGTGCGCCATCTCCATACGGTCTCCCATACAAGTAAGGATCAGATTAGGCAGAATACTCTTGGTCCAAACGTATTGGCTTGTATGCAGTGGGTGCCATTTCGAGTTCATGAGGTCGAGGATGCGTCCATGCGGATTGTCTGCTCTTGACTGTTGGATGTCAAGGTCTCCATAACATTTTGTCCATTCGGCGAAATGGGCAAGCGTTACCGTCCAGAGGCACGAGGAAATAGATGTATCGTTCAGCATTCGCCGAGCTGTTAATGAGCCCTTTGTCACGAAAGCTTGATCAATTCCCTTGTAGCCCGGTTGTGTTTCTTGCTCCTTCACTGCGGTCAATTCCGCTCTTTCTAAATCTGAAATTGTATGCCCATTCCAGGCAGGGTCAGGCTCACGAAAGAAGTCTGGGAGGAAATTTCTATAGCCGCCGAAGTGCTCGTCCGACCCTTCACCTGTGCCTCGATCAGCGATGTCGAGTAGCATCAATCATTGGAAGGGGTCAACACACCAGAGAGAACAACTTTGAAGCCGTTCGCCTGTGGTAACTCTGATAGGGCGTACTTGGCGACAGAGTTAAGATCAGGGTTGTGGTGCTCCGAATGATATACCGCATCTTCGAAATTCTCAGCCAGTGCTTTCTCGTCCATGCGTTTTTGAACCAATGGGAGTCCCAAAAAATCTGCCGTGCGTTGCGCAATAGCTAATAAGGTGTCCTATTAGCATAGTCGAAGATAAAATAGGTCATGTTCAACCCACGCATCTCGTCAAATTCGGTGCCTTCTTCAAACCCAACGCTGAAGCAAGTAAGGTCCTGTTTGGCGCTGCGAAGATCAGTGCCAATTTTCACCCAGTCCTCTTCGACAAGATGCGCAGCCATTCCTGCAATGACTGCGGAATCTATCCCACCACTAAGATACAAACCAACTTTGACGTCTGCGCGAAGTCTATGTCGAACAGCTTCAAGCATCTGCTGCCGCAAGCCCAAGATCATTTCCTGCTCTGTGCGTGTTTCCAAAAGGCGCTATTAGGCTTCGATTAGCCAACTCAGTTCTTCTATGTACTTGCTGGAGATCGACTTACCTTGTCTGGAAAGGTTATATCCCAATACTGCCTTTCCACCATGTAGGAAAAAGATGAGCAAGTCAGGTAGTGACCGGGTTGGATCTTGCAAAGCCGTCAGAACATTGGCTGATAGAAAGTAAAGCATTGTTTGTCTCTAGAATCATTTACCTTGTGGATACCTTTGAAGAGCGTCCTACCGCTGTGGAGCCAACCATCCTCTACGAGGCTCCTAACATCCCACTCGGGCTTCCACCCTAAAGATAGAAAAGCTTTGGCCTCAGAGGCCACAAGGAGCCGATTTTCAGAAACCGTCCAGAAGAGAGGCTTGATTCCGAATCGATCCCTTGCTGCTACGAACATTTGCCTTCTCTCGTCATAAAGACACAGAGCAAACTCTCCACGCAATTTCCACAGGAAATGCAACCCGTATTTGAGGTAAAGTGCTATAACAATTTCGCAGTCACTGTTACCCTTGAATTGGTATGACCCGGCTAGCTCCTCCCTGAGCAGCTCGTGCCCATACAATTCGCCATTAACAACCGCATGGACATTCCTTTGCTCGTTGAGAAAGGGTTGTTCACCGGCCGGCGTCAGATCAGTGATTGCAAGGCGGACGTGACCAAGTGCTAGAACCGAAGTACAATTAGTGCTTGACCGTCGCATCCGGGGGTTGAAGCTATTACCAACACGATTATTCTCACTGATCCATTGGCCGCGAGCATCCGGACCCCGATGCTTGATACTATCGAGGCTTTCATCGAGCGTCCTCGTCAGTTTTTGCAGGTAGATGCTCTTATCAAGCGAGACAGCATTGATGCCGTCCAGAGTGACAACAGCGCTAATTCCACACATCTTGAGGTTGATAGTTATTGAACCTTGAGCTTTATGCTCACCAGCATCAATCACCCTGGCTTTGATGTTTCTAAGTGCTCCCGGTACAGACTTCAAGTCGCCACAGTCAAAGTTACTAGAAGGCACATATGAGAGTAACGAAAGGAAGAGCTATGGACAAATTCAAGAATGAGGGAACTATAAGGTAGGTACTTAATTCACATACGTAGTAAAGCAGCCTTGTTCGTCACGTGGATTCTGCACGTTAAATACTACCTCAGATTGAGCCGACGCCTGTACACGAAGACTAATGAGCTGTCTACCTACCTTGCCGCGCAGGCATCTCCAAGATATACCTTGGAAGGCTCGGACTGATGAGTGTTTGGGTTGAGCGACTCATGTTGCAACAGCACCGCTTCCACTAGTAAAGTACCTTGTCTTACCATGATCCAGCTCGGCTGTACAACATTAGATGAGGGAAGCCGTTGGATCATACAGTTGTGCTGATTTACGATCTGGTGATTGAAATTAAAAAGCTCATCTCAACAGACTTCAGGCATTACATCTCTGCTCTTCGCAGCTTGCCATGTTCTGCCACATCTGATGCATCATCGACCGGTCTGATCTTGAAGTGTCGATGATAGACCTGTGAATCGAAGCTATGCAACGCATGATTCGTCCATCAGCAATCGCTATAGAGTGCAAAGGTTCGCAGTAAGAAGTCAAGAGCATTTAGTCTGTGAAGTCATCGTCGTGAGTGTCTTTTTCCCACTATGTATGAATACACAGTGAATAATGGCAGTGCCCGTGGTCTCGGTCAATGATTTTCAGTCGATGATTTAGGGTTCATCGGTAGAATATCAGCCGCTAAGACTCCTCTCCTCCTTGGTAGTTGGTACAGTACATGGTACAGTACACTAACACCGAACCCCTGATCCTGGGCCAGCCTGGCATGTGAATCAGCCTCAATTTCTCCTTAGCGCCTCCACGACTAAGAACGTCAGTGAAGGAAAGAACGACCGACATGGCAACATAAGGTATCTACAAGGATTGTTCTTTGGGTACCTTATTCTTTCAGGATTGGCAAGACCTCAATGTGAATTTGCTGGAAACCCTGGCATTCCTGCTGGCTCGCTTCGAGTGGGTTGGCCCTGGTAGCCAGCGGGCCTCGGAGAGAGATGTTCATGCTCAGGTCCAGTGAGATTGTCACGGCGTACGATGGCCGCTAGCATCTGTGGTCGAAGCAGCAGCGGCAGGGGCAGCGAGGTGTCAGGCATACGGTAGATTTAGTCGGCTCATGCTGATATATAACCGTTGCGGTTACCCGTCATGGACTTGCCTGGCGCATTGAGTGGGCAGTCTCTTACTCCTTCCACGTGGCTGCTTTAAGGTCAAAGCCTGCGGCTGCAATCTCGACTTCACAGCAAAGTCGAATCTTCATTTCCTTGACTTTCGACTTAATTCTGCAATATTCTTCGACTGTAGACAACGCTAGATAAAACATCATAACTCACCGTCAATTGAGCATTTCTCGGTGGTCGTCGTCTACCGTTGAAGAACTTAACACTGCCATCTTCCACCCCACTAGGCTTGGTGGCTTGAGAATTGGCATACATTCACTGGCTGGCCCTCCCTTCATGTTGGCAACCACAAATCTTGACACACCTGCGCTGCAATACCAAGAAGGGACAAGCCCTACAGTTGATGATGGCTGATGGCAAGTCAAATCAGCAGACGCGTGATGTAGAGGTGTCCATTGCGTCTGGAACAAAGGGTCCAATCAACGCATCGGGCCACCACCAAGAGCTTGAGCGCAACTTCAGCCTCCTCAGCATTTGCGGTATCGCCATCAGTACTGGAGAATCATGGATTGCTTTGGGAGGCAGTATTGTATGCAGCTTCAACATACTGAGAGGATGGAAAAGTAATCGCTAAGTGAATAGACTGTAGCAATCTACAACCTGGGTCCGCCTGGCGTTATCTATGCTCTGTATGCTGCATGTAGTGGAAAACGTGAGTACTTGGTGCTGAGGGTATACAGGATCGTCGACTCAATCTTCTATTGGCTTGTCGCGGCTTCAGTCGCCGAACTGGCTTCGGCAATGCCTTCCTCTGGGACAGGCAAGTTACTCCTGCCTTTCCACTTCTCAGTATTTCTCAGGGACTTTGCTGATGTCGAAATAGTCTACCATTGGGCTTCGGTTACTGCAGGACGGCATGGTCGCATTTGTGGCTGGTTTGCTGGCTGGTGGAATCTAGCTGCGTGGGTCTTCGGAGCTGCATCCTTAGGCTCGTTCATGGCTCTTCAGACTCTGGCTATGTATTCGATCATTCATCCAGGCTTCAATATGCAAGGCTGGCATATATTCATCAGCTATCTTCTTAGCACCTGGTTATGCTGCCTGATTGTCCTTTACGGCAACCGGGCGTTGCCAATGATCGGAAACTTGGGTGGCATTTTCAGCAGCGTTGGTTTCCTTATATCCATTGTTGTCTGCGTCGTCATGCCACACGTAAAAGGGACGCCCTATGCGTCTAACACTTTTGTTTGGACCAAGATGGAGAATACTACGGGTTGGTCAAGCAGTGCTTTCGTATTCTGTCTTGGAATGCTTAATGGCGCCTTCGCCGTTGGGGCTCCGGATATATCTTCCCATCTTGCAGAAGAGATTCCTAGGTACTGTTACCCCAGAAGCTGTATCACATTGAGATCACCAAACGCAATGTGCATGAGTTGCTGACAATATCGATAGGCCGAGCGTTAACGTACCCAAAGCCGTGTTCGTGCAATACGTCTTCTCCTTCGTCACTGCTGTAGCTTACCTCATGGCTCTGCTCTACTCAACTCCAGACCTTGACGCGGTTCTGGCAAGAGACAGTGTATTCCCTCTTGCTGATATCTACCATCAAGCCACGGGTTCCAAGGCTGCAACCGTGTGCCTCCTTGCTGTGGCTCTGATACCGACGAGTATAGGCTGCATCGGGTGTTTTGCCATCGTTGGTCGCACGTTCTGGACCCTCTCACGCGACAACGCTACGCCGTTCAGCACAATTTTGAGTCAGGTCGGAACAAAAACCAACAACCCTTTCAATGCCATTTTACTATGTGGCGTTCTGACAACCTTGTTGGGTAGCCTTTACCTTGCCTCAGCACGAGCTTTTGACGATCTCGCGGCATCTTTTGTCATTCTGACATCGCTTTCGTACCTTGCAGCGATTTTACCACATCTGCTGAGCGGAAGGTCGAATATAGCACCGGGCTGGTTTTGGATGAAAGGTTTGACAGGCTACCTTGTTAATGCCGTTAGCTGTTTGTATATCGTCGCTTTCGCTGTCATTTTCTGCTTTCCCCCCTCTCTACCGACCACGACTGCGAATATGAACTACTCGAGTCTGATTGTTGGAGGCATATCCCTGTTTGTCGCGACGTTTTGGTATTGGCGAAAAGAGGGGTATAGAGGGCCACAGTACGTTCAGATGAAGACAGAGTTGATATAGAAATATGTTATATCTGATATCTCGCGCTTGTATGTGCATATTATCGAAGTGACTGTTCAATGAAAAGATATAAAGAACGAAATCGGCTAAGGAATAGTGTTTTTACATTAGTTTCTTGCATACTTTATCGACTAGTCTCATATGTATTAGAGTGTAGATGATTGAATCACTGTTTATCAGAGATTTTAGACTGAAAGATTTGTTCTGAGAGATTAGAAATCGGCAAATCGAAAACTCTAGCCAGAGGACTTTCTGGGCTCCCAGGGCCGATGTGGGCCAATCTGGGCCCTTGTGCTAGCTGGGCTGACAGAGTCATTAACCAACATCTTTATCATTACTGCATCGACAACATCACTATTTTCAGCGTAACTTGACATGCCACCAGTCATACGATGGAGAACCCAGGCAAGAACAACGATAAAAGTAAGATGGAAGACGATGTCGCTCGCCAAATCCAACGCGCCCACTATCAAGAGGGTTACCGCTGGGCTGTAGCAAGGAATTGGCAGTACATATACGAATCAGACTCGGACTCCGAAGACGATGGTCTCCTTACTCCAGTCTCTTTACCATCACCAGCCCAAAACCAGAACCAGGACCCAAACCCTCAGACCACCCAGCAACAGCAACCATCTCTATCGCACAGTCGCACCACCCTGCCTTCCCGCAAGATCAGACCCTATGCTTGCAGAGTGACTAAGTCTATGCGTCTTCAAGGCCCAAATCGTCCCGTAGTCGGTACGTGGGCCGCTGAGGCTGTGGCCTTACATCCTCGGCGGAAAGGTTGGGTGACTTTTCGTGACGGCGGACGTCAAATATCCATGACTTTTGAGCGCTATCTGAGAGAACATATTCGTATCGCTTATGCTCATAGCTTTTCGCAGCTAATCATTCTAGCAGATTTCAGCCGACACATTCTTTTGACCATACAATGGACGACAATTTCTTCCTAACACACTTGCCTAACACACGACGACCGTCACCAACAGCGCTTGAATGAATCTTGGAAACTTCAAGAAGTGGTGGGGATGTGAGATTGATCGGTTGGACAGGACGTAGTGGAGGGTAAGAGGGCTAGCAGCGCTTCTGCTGGGTCGAGGATTGGGGACTGCACACTCACTGCATCTGCGCAATGTACCTCATACCATGGAGACCATCATGCATGCGTTTAGAATCGTGTTTGGATGGGACCCAAGATGGATACACAGCGCAGGAGTCTACTCATGGAGACTTCAAGACCGACACAAACCAGTCCATATCACTAAATAAAGGTTGGGTGTCAACATATTACACTTAATGGACAGCTTGATTTGAGCAATGTTGTACCAATCATTCTGCGCTAGAAGCGTTGTACGGTGCCTCATCACATGACAGTAGTTTTTTGAGTCCGAGTCAAAACATCTAGAACTAACCCCGCAAGAGTGGCCAAAAATAGAGGGATTGCTGGGGGGAGTACTCGTCCAGGGAGCACTCGTCGAGGGAATACTCCCCACATCCAAAAGGTGAGGGTTCTGGGGGAAGTACTCGTCCAGGCACTCCATTTTTGGGATCTACCTTTGAAGAGTACTCCCTTGGGTAGTACTCCCTCAGCGAGTACTCCGCCCAATTTCGTGGGATCTACCTCTTCAAAGGTAGGTCCCAAAAATGAAGGAAAATACTCATCAGAGAGTACTCGCTAAGAAAGCACTCTTCGAGTGCAGTTATGAGCCAACTCTGAATGCTAGTGCCTCGCTTTTTTTAGGCCGAAACGCAGCTCTATACGTGACTTTAAGGTGTTGAGAATAGAGCATGAACATGTATAATACACGTTTATTGACTAATCAAATGAAGTTAGTCAAAACATGTTTTATACATGTTTATTGAAGTATGTATTATTAACAACGCAGTTGCTTATAGTGACTGATTTTGATCTTTTTTGCGTCAATCTTATTTTAATTCTTTGTAAAATGTAGACTGATCATCAAGTTAAGTTTCGAATTAACATTTTGAATTCAACTCGATTTGAAGTTGAGTTGCTCACATTTTCAACTTGACTGAAGTTGAATTGAGCATATTTTCAACTCGATTTGACTCAACTCGACTAGAAATTGAGTCAATTCAACTCAATTTGTCAAGAACTTGAACTTGATGTCAAGAGCATTAAGAATAGAAACATAAAACAACATGTTCACTTGTTCTTTACATTATCTTTTTGCATTACTTATTGCATCATTTATATATTGCATTAGCTTTTCGCATTATTCATTACATCATTTATATACTATCTTCAAGCTATTGACAACTATTGTTGTTAATATAAACTATTCTATAAAATGTCTAGTTCGTTGACAACTTTCAATCGGTCTGATGAAAGTGTTTTGCATAATTCATCTTTAAATTATCTTCATTCTGAAGACTTTGCAAGTTAAGTTCAATGATTTATGAAATTATGAATTCTTTACATCATTTTGAAAAGATGAAAACTAGACAAGAAGCAATTGACAAAATTCAGCAAAATTTTTCACAGTTCAAGCTAAGAAAGAATAGCAAGTATGTTCAATGAACTTTAAATACAGATAACTTTTTTCTACAATGATGATCTCAAATCTTTGTTGTTGAGAGTATTTAAAACAAAACTTCAAAAAAAGATAAATAATTCGCTTTGATTTAAAAAGTATACAGACAATAAGCAATTTGATATAGAAAATCACTTTATACAGTTAATTTCAATTGTTGAAGAATTGTTTAAAATCTCATGCAAAATCTGCAATAAAATTATGAATCATTCTACAGCTTTTGATAGTTTTAACACATCTGTTATGAAAAAGCATCTTGAATCAGACTTTTGTGCAACAACAGAGCGAAAACATGAACATTTATAATCACAAGTTGAACTGACTTTTGAATAAGTAAGTCATATCTGATAATGCAAATTAATAATGCAAAATTAACAAATTATTAAAAGAAAAGTCATATTAAATTAATCTTTATCTTCAATCAAGAAAATTGAAAAGATCAACTATGCAAGATTTTTGTTAACTTGAACTTAATCTTTTAAATCATTGACAATGAGCAATTTTGAAAGCTGCTACAAATGCTTTGTTCAGATTTGCAGATTGTGTATTGCATAAAGATGATAACTATGATTCTTTCACATTATAAAAAGATTTATGATAAGATCAAATTGAATCTTAAAGAGTCACAACGTGTCTTTATTGCTTTGAACGTGTGATTTAGTTCTTAAAGAGTAGCATATCTAAAAGTGTAGACTGATCATGATGAGTCGAGTTTTCAACTCATCAAGACTTGATTCAAGTCAGAATTTTGAAATTGAGTATTCAAGTCGAGTCATGATGTTTGAATCAAGTATTTAAGTTGAGTTAAAGTGTTGAAATCGAGTATTGACTTGAATTTTCAACTCGACTCGTCAAGACATGAAGCAAAGTACTACTAATATTCATCTGAGTGTCTGATAATGCAACAGAATAATGCAATTGATTGAAGAAAATTCATGCTTGTTCATTTACTACTGTTAATCTGAGATCACTATTATCTCATCATTCTTCTTCTTCTTCTTCTTCTTCTTCTCATACTTCTTCTTGTACTTGTACTTGTTCTTGTACTCATTCTCATTCTCAATCATATCTGCATCATCATTTCTCTTGCTAAATTTCATCTTCTTGTCATCATCATCAATCTCAATGATATCATCAGATTCATCATTTGATGAATCTAGTGAATTAACTATCTTTCGATCAATCGCATTTTTTTCATTCAAAAATGTGTTCATGAATTTGTTGAATTCTTGTATGACATTTGAATCATTCATCATCTTCAATTCATTCAATTCTTCATGATTTAAAATGCGTTGCTGAATTAATTCAATAATAGATATCATGTATCTTGACATGTTTTTTTCAAGTTCATCTTATTGTGCAATAGTTTAATGCATACATTAGTCTTGTCTTTCACATCAAACACAGTACATACATTGATAGTAGAAGTAGTATTAAATGTCATCTTCATGATTATTGCTTCAAGCTTCGCTCGCTTTGCAGTCTTCTTCTTTCTCATCTTCTTCATCAAATTCGTCTTGAAGCATTGAGCTATTATACAATCAACTTTTGAAACACATATGCATTACTCAAATGCATTATCATGCAGATTCTTTTTCATTCAATCATTCATGATTGTATCTTGCATATTGTTCTTCATTTTCATCTGCTTCACTTTGATGACTTTCTGATAAACATTGATGCTTCTTAATTTGATGAGTTGTTTATAAAGAGTCACTTAATCTGCACTTTGTTTGATATAAAGAGTTTTCTGATTTTCATTTCATTTCATTGCATGATTTCTACTCATAATTAACTGTGACTTGATTGCTAAATTGAACATTCTGCGATTTTGATTAGTCTCAATGATAATGCATATAAATAATGCATAACAATCTTCTTATCTGATAGTGATATTGAAGTGCTTTTTCTAATGAACTTAGTCATAATAGATGAGTGCAATGAATAGATGTGAAATGTAGAAAAAGTTAGAGTTAGAATAAACATTAAGTGTAGATAAAGTTAGAATTAAAATAGATGTAAGATGAAATGTAGATAAAATTAAAGTTAAAGCTGAATCTTAGAGTTTATTCATCATCTTAGAACTGCAATCAACACATTCATCATATTAGTGCTAATATTAAAACATTCATCATATTGATTCTACTATAAATACAGTTAAAAATCATCATCTCTTGTTTACACATCATCTCTTGTTTACATCGTACTTCACTTTGCTTTCACTCAACTCAATAGTCTCAATTTTTCAAATCATTGTCAGTTAATATACATCATGATTCATTGCAAGCAAACAAATAATGCATTTAGATAATGCATTTCTTGTTATGCATTGCTGATAAACTTGATTTAGAACGAAAGTTTAAAGACACATCATGTGATGATTTGAAAATCTCAACTCGTGATGATATAATATCAGATAATCATATCATGAATGAATCAAGAACAGACTTCAAGATTGTATCTGAAAGCAAGATTAATAAAGTTTAGAAGATAATACAAATAAATAATGCATCAAGCTATCAACAGCTAATTTATCATGACAGTCAAAGAGAAAATGAAAGTCAGAAATCATTGCACTTCAAGAGATACATCATTATCAGAGAGTTGCAAATTTGTTGATATTGAAGATCTCATTTGAAAGAATAGTTCATGAAATCATGCAGAATGAGATTGATATGAACAAGATGAATCAGAAGATGAGTGATGCAAACTATAAAATTCAAACTTTGACACTGCTTGTTCTTCAGAAGATCACAGAAGCGTTTCTATGTAAATTTCTTGTCAGTAAGTGCATTACTCATTTGCATTATCATTGATGTTTTACAACACTTACTGATATAATGCTTTATATATGCAGATAGCAATCTTCTTGCTATTCATGTCAAGCGAGTAACTTTTCAGTAAAGAGATTTGATATTCATGAAAACTTTAATGCATAATCTTGAAATTCAGTTGAGTGCTCAATGAAAATAGCATTCATGATATCTTGATCAGATCAAGTTATCTAGCATAGCAATACACTTTATGAACTGCATTATTTCTTTGCATTATCTTGTAACTGTGTTATCATACTACATACATTAACAATGCAAAAGTGACTTCAAATGAAATGATATTGAACATCTAAACAATAATAGAACATAAAACATTTTGCAAATCTGCTTTAAAAGAATCAGCAGCTTCATCAATCACATTATCTTCATCTTCTTCTTTACAATAAATATTTCATGCTTTGATAATAGTCTTTTCAGAATTCAAGTTCATGATACAATTATAATACTTAAGAAGCATTATTTATTCAACTGATTTTGAAGTCATTTGTGATTGATTTCATCAACAAACTCTTCTTGCAAGATTGAATGTTCATTCAATATTTATAAAGAATATTGAACATGAAAGAATATTCTTAGTCATTTGAATCAATCTTGAATAGTTTGAGACGTTGTTTCTTCAATACTTTCATATTGAAAACTTCTCAACAATAGCATCAATGCAAAGCTATCAATCATCTTCACTAACAGATACAGAGCAACGTTGAGTTTTTTGAAGAAGAGTTCATGTAATCATCACAACAAACTATAACATTGTTAATAAATGATTAATTGCATTATCATATTGCATTATTTGATCAACATTATTAGTTCATCTGCAATTTGTAAAGAGTGACAGAGACAGATTTTAGCGCTTTTAGTGATCAATATCTTAAATATTTATTTAATCTTATGTTTCAGATTTACGTCACTTTTAACTGATGCATATTCATAAAAGCGTCAACATCTTTAGAACTTCTAAAAGCGCAGTATGTTTATTTATTATTTGATTCAACAAATACGATTTTGACATTTGTAGCAATTAAAGTTGCAATGTTGAATAATATCATTGAAGCATGTAATTCACTGTTATCTCTGCATGATCTTTCTTCATTAGAATCATCATCAATAATCAAGCTGTCAACTGCGTAATTATCATACATTGCAAACATAGCTTTAATATCACACAGACTGCTTAAAGTGTTCAATGTATCTTTTGTTCTCTAGTAATCAATGTCATCATAAACGTCTTGATCATTCTTCTCAATATTATCATTATTTTCTTATTGTGCATTCACATCACTTTTAGCACTATGTTCTCTCATGACAGCATCTATGACATAAGTGCTTGCGCATTCTTGAGCAAGATGTTTGAAGTGTTCAATCAGTGCGCTTGCATCATTATCAGTATCATGTTTTCTCATGTAAGCACATGCGACAAAAGTGCTTTCGCAGTATGAAGCAAAATATTCGCTTTGTTCAAATCATTTAATTATAATGACTACTGTGCTTGAGTTCTATTCTTCTTTAATTTCTTTCTTTTTGCAAGTTATGTTTATGATGCTTTTCTTTCTCATCTTGCACATGAAGCTTTCATATTTCTTCTTGTCGCTTAGAATCTTGTTTGTCTTGTCTGCTTTATATCACAAACATTTGTTCTTCTTTATGTTTAAAACATCTCACAAGTCATCAAACTTTTATTCTCAGCTGATTTTAATCATTATCAACTCAACATCATTCTGTTGTGCTATCACAAGCTTATATTCATCGCTTTGTAATATGATACGTGATTGATCTTTAATTTGTGATGTAAAGTGAAATTTCTTGCTAAGAGTTTACTTCTTGCTGACTTGAGCATCATCAGTCAATGATTCATTTTCTGTGTTCGATTCAATCAATCTCTTCTACACAGCATTAATGATTGAATATTTAGTTACAAGTTGCAATATCTACAGCTTCATTCAATAACACTATGTCAAAGACAAGCAATGTTAGTTTTAAAGATTGAAAGATGAAAATGCTTTTTGAACTCAAGAATGTTTTCTTATGACTTGAGTTTAAATTGAGTTGCACGTCATTTTTTAACTTGTATAATGAGAGATCATTGAGATAATCAACGTATACATTGAGTACAGCTTGAATGTTCATAGTTGCTTTGATATCATCATTATTGATTTATTGCTTGATACAACATAGCAGAATCTTCAATATTAATTGTTGATGCTTACAAGCTTGTTGATTTCATGTCACATTGACGCGCATTCATGTCGCTGCATGTTATCAAGTTCAGCTTTGCTTCAATCACTTTAGTCATTGATATATGCAAATGTTCACTTACTCTTCACGTTTAATCTTTCAAACTTGTTTAATCTGTGTTTTTCTGATTCATATTCTTGTATACAATGAATAATCATTGTCATTGCAATGAGAATAATATTAGTAGAAAGTGAATCAAAGAATATCTTTGAATATTCTTGATATGCTATCTCATCTTTAACTTTGCAGTAAATCTTCTGAGTCAGTACGTTTGCTATGATTCTTGCGCAGAATCTGTCTTGAGAAGTCTTTTCACATTAGACGATGTTGCAATCTTTGATTAATATATATCTTTTCACACGTAAAATCATCATTATTTAACAGACTTTTTATCAAATTCTTTCACTCTTTTCTTGTGAATTGCTTCTGTCAATCGTATTCACTTTCGACTATGATTCATACTTGACTCAGTACACTAGATTGTTACGCTTCAAAGATGTCATACATTTATTTATTATGAATCTTATTCGTAACGAAAGATCTGAGCATATTATCTTTCAAGTCTCTTTCGTCGTTGAAATGTTCTTTACTTCAGAACATTTGTGATCTGACTTCTTGTCTAGATGATTTGCAATATTCTTTCATGCTTTTCTCATTTTCTCATTAAGTCATCTCTTTTTAAAGTCTGATCATGAACTGCTATTGCTATCAATATGATCGCTCAATATTCACGTAAGTAAATAATGAGTGCAAACTTTGACAATCAACTTATGATCAATAATGAAGTTGCATTTAGTTCAACATGATGTTTTTTCTCATAAATATGATGTTATTGATTCTCGATCTGCATTGTTGATGTTATCATCATCAAAATCAATTTTAGTATGTTTATTATTGATTGATTGAAAAGAATTGAGCTGTTTAATGTTGCATACGTCAAGTTTTTGAAATGTCGTGATGACTTCACGAAGATACTTTCATTGAATGCTTTAACAGCATTCAATTTTGTCTTTTTTGAATTAATCATTTATTCTTTTGAATTCTTAAGCAAGTTATTACTTTGAAAGTGACATGTTTATCTTCGTTGAAGACTTTTTTCACAGAATCGCTGTCGCTTGAGTCTGTTGCAATCTCGTTGTCATTGTGAATCTCTGTATGTTCAACTGCGCTGCGCTTTGACAATGATGATGTCTTGAAGTTGCTCATGTGATGACGTTTTTTCTGTAATGTCACTTAGTATCTTGATAAACTCATCATCATAAAGATTGACATATTTTCATGTTGCATTCAAGATGAAAGTTATTTAATGTGACTCAATAATGTATGATCATCAAGAAAATCTATGCAACAAATGATTAAGAAGAAGAATAGAAGAGAATGTCAGATTGCGAACGATTTTTTCTCATGATAAGAAAGAGATTTATCTTATTTCAAGCATTAAGAATAGTTCATTTAATCTTGATAAAAATTCATTGAATCTTTGTTAATGTTGAATGAATTATAAGTCTTGTCATTGATTCTTGAGATTTTTTAATTATGACATGATTTTGCTATGTCATTTTATACTGAGAATCTTGAGCATGAACATGTTTTCTACGAGCATTCTACATAATTTCTTCAGTGATCAGCTGCTTGAATCAAGTATCACAAAAGATCTGAAATCTACAATCGTTGTTTGCAGCAGACTGAATTGTAAAAAGAAAGTGAATAAATTCTTCTGCATGCATATCTTTCAATGCTGTTTTTCATTCACGCTCGTTGCTGATATATATTCTTGCGAATTTAGCTCGATCGTATATCATCGTATTTGTGACATAGTTGTAATTCAGCTCATTCTCAATCAGCTTTATAAATCTGTTGTATTTTATGTCATTGATGTAAATTGAGTTCTTCACTGATTCATGTTTAAGAAGATTTTGTGATCTGCAACATATATTATGATTGAGATCATGACTGATTTGTATTATGAGAATTTTAACTGATCTGACTGATACTGATTGAGATTTCTTGAAATCTTATTCATTGCAGACGACATAACTCAAGAGATGTGAGTGTGTTTTCAGTTGAAAAGATGATGAAGAATTGTACTTGAGATTGTTTCATCATGTCTCTCTGACTCTGAATCATCTTCTTACATTGTAATTTAATCGCTGTGTCATAAACATTAACATAAAATCACTTCTTGATCTTGCAACATCGTTGAATATAATATGAAACTCATGATATATGACTTCAAATGTCAATCTGATGATCTTTTTTGACTTGTTTATATTTAACTTTCATTTTATAAGCTGAAGAGATCTCATCTGATCTTGTATTTGCATCTTCAATTGCATGTATTCAGACTCATCAATGCTGAGTTCTTCTTTCACTCTGTTTATCAATCATTTGTAGTATATATACTTTTTACATGACATCTTCGACAATGCATTCATTATACTAAAGAGAAGACTTGATGTTTGTTGAATATTTTCATGTCTGTGACTAACGACTGCGCTTATCACAAAAAACTTTAACATCAGCAATTCATAACTTCAGAATTTGATTGATGTCACACTCGCTGCATCTTGTTCATGTGATAACTGATGTCAGCTTTCAATGATCTACTTACTGCTTAAGTTCTCAACTAAATTTATGAAATATATATCAATTATCTAGAGTTTACTACTGAGTCACTCACACTCTTTTATAATACAATCGCTTGCAATCATCAAGTCAATTTTCTTTCAGATCAATTCATTGATATAGTTGACTTTGACTGGTTGACTTTATGATATCAAATTTGTAGCTGATGATACTCTTGCAATGAGCAAAGCTTTGTTTGTTACATATATTTCATAAGAACAAAGCTCTTGTGAGATTAAACTCTGACTTTAGTTCTCATTAATTCATAGTTGAAACTTCTGTTCATCAAAAGAAATTTGATTAAGCAAAGTCAAGAGATGATTATATTTCTTAATTGCTTAGTCATGTAACATCTTTGACTTCAATAATTCTGTATATGCTCTGAGACATAAACATAATATATATACATTGTTTGATTTTTGTCTGCGATGAGATTGAGTCAGTTTCAAATATCTTCAGCTTTTGCATTTGAAGTAGTATTCTGCTACTTTTGTTTCTTTATGCAAGAAATTCTTCTCATATATCAAATTGTATGAATCTCAATCACTGAAGTTGTTAATGTAGAAGAACTTGTTTTTGTTTGATTCGCTAGAAATATCGTTTACTGATACAACATGCACACTTCTCAGAATTGTATACAAATGAAAAAATCAATTAACTTCAAGAAAACGAAGATTTTGAATGTTATCTTTAGATCAGTGCTTTATCTCAATCATTTCATGCATAGCATGTTAAGTTTTCTCATTGCAAGATTTGAGTAGTTCAACGAGAACATCATTGTGTCATAGCTCATTACTCTTGTTATCTTGACGCAACGAATCTATAATGAAAAGAATAAGTCATAGCTGATCAGATAGTCGATCGTTTAGCAGAGTTAAGACTTCAATCATTTCTTTCAATCTTTTCTGAATCAAAACATAGTCACATCCTCAAACTCTCTTCTTTCTCTGTCAGTTTGATGAACAGTATACTCTATCACTGACAAGATTCTCTAAGTCATTGACATCTTTTTCATCTCGTTTTCAGCATTGAAGTGATTCATGAATGCTTACGTAGTATGATTTCACTCAGATTGAGTCTTTTTTCTTTTTACTTAACTCTTTATCTGATACAACTTTCTTGTTGACTATGTTGCAACACTTACACATGAAGACTGTCAATGCATCAAGAAGCTTCTTTATGTTCAAAATTTCAATTAAGATTAATGCATGACATCATAACTTTGAATTGAGTTCTGTCTTTTGTATTTGATTGCATTGTTTGCAAATGAGTGCATCTTGAATTTTATGAAGACTAAAAATATAATTGAATCATGTTATTATAACAGTCAATGCATGTTTATTGATCTTGCTTTGTCTTGTATCTTTGTGAAGAAGAATATTTTTCATTGCAAGAAGATTCAAATGTTGAGTATTATGATGCAATAACTGTCTTTGAAATGTTTCTCATTTATTGATGCAATCGAAAAAGATCTTTATTAAATGCTTATGTGCAATCTCACTGTGCTTTGTATTGAAATTATCAGCACTATCGTATCTTCAAATCTGACTTGCATAATGTGTCATTACATGTAGTTTTGAAATGTTGAAATGATTGACATCTGTATCTGAATGCTCAGATCACAAATGACAAAAAACATTCTTTAGCTTGTTCAATTGAAAAAGCGCATGTTCAAGATATCAAAGAGTTTCTTCATCATGTAAATGATACTGAGCAAGTATCACGAAGTCTATTACTGCTTAAGTGAAGTGAATCATTGCAGATGCTCTTGTGATCAGAAGCGATGCAATGACTGATATAAACTGATATACAATCGACTTTCAATTTGCATCAGTTCATTGCTTAATCATACTGTACTTGACAAATCTCTTCATGTCTTTAAATGATGAAATAACGCGAAATCTTTGATTTAGCTGAGCTGTTTCTGATGCATCGTTTAAAGCTAATCTGATTTCTTTTCTTCTTTGACTTGTATAAACATTCTTATTGATGATCTGACTGAGTCATAACATCAGATACAAGATGATTTTCTTAAGTAGTTGATGTAGCATGTTTATCATCATTGTCTTGTGAATATTGACAAACATATGTGATCATGCAAAGTTTTTCACTGAATATATTCAAGCAGAATCATTCTTGATCATATTGTTCTTTCTTTGTTGTCTTTGTTAATTTCTAGTGAATGTATGCATTTGAATTGATCATGTCTTGTCTAAATTTTCGCGCTTATGAGATGATACTTGATAGATAGAACATTGTTGATTCATCTTGATGTCTATGATTAATACTTGTTTCTCGTAGTTCATCATGAACTCAATGATTATTGAATAACATTGTCTTATTTTATTGTTTGCATAAAGAACAGAAATGTCATTTCTGAACATAGCTTCAATGATTGTTACGTGTGAGATCATGTATTAATGCATAATGATACATGTTTAACGTACGCTTGAGTATGATTGATAACATCATGTGTCAAATCTTTGACTTGATATCATCATCATCATTGTCAACTATGAGAAGAAATTTCAGAAGAATCAATTTCAATCGTTTTTGAGCATGTCTTGTGCGTCGATTTAGATTTTCTATCGTTAAATATATAAATCATGCAGATAGATCATTTTGATGCTCAGTCAAGACTGTCTTATCAATGAAAATTAACAATAATATCATGATAGCATCATCAAAAAACTTCTTCTGCGTTTTTCATCATCAATCAGCAGTATGCATCTTGTCATAGATTCAAAAGTTGTTGACATTATAATGTTAAATGAATGCGTAAATCAGCTCATCTTGAAATGATGAGTGACTCAATAAGAATCAAAGTATTTTGATGATGTCATAATACAAAATGCAGTGCTGCTCTTCTTGAACTTCTTTGTAACTGAATTTAACTGTAAATGTTTGAGAATGTCACTCATCGTTTTTGACATCATATGAAATCTGATGTAGAAGTGTCAATCACTTGTTCATGTCGTGAAAGCTGACATGCTGATGTAAAACTCGCAAGCGCAAATCTTGAAAAAATCGATTAACACTGTCTTTGATAATTTTCGTTTAATGAAGTCAGTGAGTGAACGTGTAATCTGCTTTGCATTGAAATGAATAATATTGATTGTTGTTTATGTTCTTGATCATTTGAGAATTTGAACTCAACAACTCTGATACTTTCTTTGACACGTCGACCGTTGTTTTGACATCATGATTAATTATTTCAACGAAGATTTCAACTTGCAACATTGATGATGTGAAGAGAAGTTCAGTTTAAAGTTGTATTATTTCGATTCTTGATGATATATGTTTCATATTCTGATTCAAATCAGTGCTATTCATCTCAGTGTTCATATGCTCTTTTGCAAAATCATTTATTAATATATATTCTTGATTCTCGTCTTCAATGTTCATCTGAACACTCTCATAGTGAGAATCATTCAAGTTTGAATCTCATTCTGCAGTTTCATGATCGCGTCAGATGAGCTGCATCGAATCGCATGATGATGATTCTGATAACTTTCGTCAGAAAATCTTTCGCGATCGATCATGCAAGCGAACATGACAGTGATGAAGATGATGTTCAAGTTCGCTGATGTTGTTTATCTTTATCTCACATAAAGAACATACGCGCTGCATTATTTGTAAATCTTTGATTAGTGTTTTTATATAATTTGTATGAAGCAATAATGAATTGTAATGATTCTTTATGCTCAACTGTTTATCTGTGCATGAAATGTCAGTAACGAGATGAATTGAAAAATGTCAATCGCAAAGTCAATGAATCACGTTTGTTCAAAAGTTATTAACTTCAATTTGAACTCAATAGTTAAAATATGTAAATCATATAAACTATATTTAGCTAAATTATAAAGAGAACGAAATCAATCACTTGAACAAATATCATCATTATTCTCATAATCTAATTATTGTCGCTCAAGATGCAATCATTTAAATCTCTTATGAAATGAGAGTAACAATTGCTAAAGTGCTATATATCTCAAGTTGAAGCAATCTTCAAAATTTACAAACTTTATCTTGTCGTTGTCATTTATCTCGCTCTTGTTATGACTTGATGAGTAACTCAAAAGATATATGACTATGCATCTATCTTCTTCATCTTTATTTGAAATTCTCTGATAGCATGTCAATTATGCTTAAACTTATCGTTGCTTCTTCTGAGCTTATCATAAATGCAAGACTGCTTAGATTTTATAGTCGTTGCTATCTGATGTACAATAAAGACTGAGAGAATTTAAGTATCAAAGACTAAAGACTTGAACTTAAATGAAGAGATTAACTGATCAACAAACGTAAAGATGAGTTCATCAGTCAAATAAGCAACAGTAATGAGCGAAGATGATTGTTGATGATGAAATAATATTGAAGATGATGTAGTTTTGTTTCAAAGAGTCTTTCATCTGATGATTCTTCATGTGATGTTGACTGTTTGTTTGAATGACGTCAAGAATTTTGATGCATCTGACAACACGTTTCAATTGAACTCATTTATTGCTACTGTTAATAGTTAGATCATGAGTTTGATTACAATGTGCATATTAATGAATCAGATGTTGCTGCATACATCAACTTTGATGAAAGTGTACTTGATGATGTTGCACTATAAACAATGTCTGCAATGAACTGACTGCTTAATGAAGACTTTGATTTCATCAATGAATCTTTATTTCTTAAGAATGAATGAAGTCGTTCAATGACTAGACTGAATGAAGAGTTGTTGCAATCAATCTCTTTGTCATCTCTCGCGATTGCTGTTGCTTAATATCATATCATCTTTGATTCTATTGCTTCATGAGAATGATTTATATCTCAATGATAACAAATGCAAATAAAGTTTTTACACTGCTTGTGACAACATCGTCAACGAGTAAGAAGATCAAGTATGTATGACTCATCTCTCTGCAAATGCTTTTTATGTTTGTTTTTTAAACACTTTGCATGAGTGATGTTGCTGATCTGAATGAAAGCAATCAGTTAACTGATACACAGAAGAAGCAACTCAAAATGATAATTAAGATTTCATCTTTTGACACTTGTATTTCTTTGTCTTTTCTTGATATTTTGAGCTCAAGAAAAGTTTCATCATTTGTGATATAATTGCTGAGATTTTTGCGAATTTATGAACTGATTAATTTAATGATGAATTCTCTTTTGTCATTATTTTGCAAATGAAACAGTATATTCTTCAGATCTTTTCAGTCATTACATTTTTTTAACGTTTTTATCATCTTAATTGATTGATCGAAGCAATGAAGAATAGTCTGATTGCAAAACGAAAAATGCATGTAGTTTCAGTTGATACATCAGTCAAAGATCAAACGAGATTGATCATTATATCAAAGCTCAAAGTCAAACTCACTTGCATGATTGAATACTCTTGTATTTGAGTCGTGTGAAATCTCTCTATCATCAAGTACGATTGTTTAGTTTACAACGTAAGACAGATAATATACATCTGAATCATCATCATGAAAGTCTACAGACTTCTCGATCATGTTCTTGTTTATCTCTTCATCATATATTTTAGAATCAACTCTGTTCTTTCAACTGTTATCGTTGACACTCAAGATCTGCTTGAATCAATGCTGTGTATCATGTTTGAATTGTAAGTTCAGATCAGTAAATAAGACAGTATCTTTAAAAAGGTACTTAATGTCTTTCAAATTAAACTGTTTGTTTCACGACTCTGTTTTATTTATTTGCTTTGAAACATTCAATATTCTCTTTACGACTGCTTTTTTGACAGATTCAAAAGATGAATGAAGTTCAAAAGTAGTATTTCTTCATCTTTTAACATGTTGAGTAGTGAAAGCTTGTCTAGCATTAGTTGTGATGTTTTGTATGCATTCAATCAACACTATTTTCATGATAGTGTTATTTGATGTTTATTAAGTCACAAGTAATGCAAAGAATGATTGAGAAGAAAGTGAAATTATACAATACATTTGAAAAATTGAAGTGTGTAAGATTCAATGAATTTGAATAATGATTCTTTAAATTTGCTTTAATTTAAGAATGTTGTTCTTTAACATCTTGACTTGAAGAAAATTTCTTAACTTTCTCTGCTGTCAAATCAACAATGATATCACATTTCAGTGATTTTATGATGATTATCATTTCATCTTTCAATCATGTGAACTATGATTTACATCATCAAACACTTGAATGTAATCTTCACAATAAAATGTTAAAGCTGTGCTACTTATGAAAGACTTCGAACAAAGTGCTTATTTTCATGACTGTATTCAGAAAGTGATTGATAGTAATGTGAAAGTTATGCAATCATCAAATGAGTAAATGCAACACATCTTGATTGAACTACATGATTGATCTGCTCACTGACAATAAATGAATCGCTGTGATTCATGATACTTTTATGAAAGCGCTTGCTATCACATCTTTATGAATTGCAACAGTGAGAATGATAAACAGATTCGCTCGAAAGCATTATGACTTGCAGTGTGATACTGATTTTGTTAACAGATGTCATGATGCTAGAAAATGATCAGTTATGCTTTTTAAGCAAAGAAAATCTCAATTCAATATAAATGACTGACTATCTTGACAGATTCTGATTGAATTATGAAGATATATATCATATTTTCACTATGAATTGATTTATTCATCTCGAAGAACATTCTTAGTATAGTCATGAAAGTTAACAAATGATCATCGCAGAAAGACTCAACATGAAGAATATGCAGATTGATAAAGATGTGACTGAGATGTTTACAATGCAGCTTGTTTGCTCATGTCTCAGAGTAAAACATGATAAGCAATAAAAATGCAAACAATATTCACTGTATCATTTCTTCTATATTATTAGCTTGAATATAGTGAAGAATACAATGTAGATAAGCATGATTCAATATGTTATGATTCTAGTCTTTGTTTATTCTTTCTAATCTTCATCTTGATTTAATTCTAATTGAGTCTAGTGAGCATTTGAGCTAGAGATGATGTCATTGAGACTCTGCATCATATGTGTAAGACGTCAACTCAATCGAGTCTAGCACAGAGCTGAGAAACACACATATAAGAATCGAGTTCTTTTCTGTAAATACTTTTCTTTCTTAGCATTTATCTATTAGTTAAATGACACTCATATGACTCGCTCTATGCTGACTTCTAACATAATAAAAGATGAATAACAGCTTTGTTGTTTTATGAATGAAAGATAATCATCATATCAAAATTGAGATCAACACTTCTATCATTTTAATTATATTTAATAGAAGAATACAATTCATCAACAAGATCTTGTTCACTTTATTCAAATGTATGCTTTTTTAAGAAACTCAACTTTTGAGACATCATAACAGTTAAATCAGAATCATTCTCATTTTAAAGACTTTCTATCTTTCATCACAATCAAATAACATTCTCTATTCAAGCTGTGATCATCAAGATCAATCTTTCAGCTTCAACTCACATCAGTCTTGAATTTTACATTCTGCAACATTATTTCACTTTCTATCTTTCATCACAATCAGATAACAATCTTAATTCAAGCTGTGATCATTAAGATTAATCTTTCAGCTTCAACTTACATCAGTCTAGAATTTTACATTCTGCAACATTATTTCACTTTCTATCTTTCATCATAATCAGATAACAATCTCAATTCAAGCTGCAACTGTCAAGATCAATCATTCAGTTTAAACTTACATCAGTTTAGAATTCAACATTTTGCAATCTTATTTCATTCATTGTACATTTTACAATCTCAGTGCTTCTTATTGCTTCTTCACATTCAACAGCTTAATGTTATTTCACATCATTACTTTACGTTTTTCAACAAACATCTCATCATGATATTCAAAGAGAAGTTCAAAGCAACATTGATAGATAAAGATGCAGTGACTAATGTCATGTATCACACATCTTAAGCAATGAAGCTTGAGAATGACAATTGCACTATTTTCATTTCAAATGATGAGAAAATGATGCAGAAAGCAGACTTAGCTGAACATCAGAGCATTATCAGAATGCAAATGAAGATCAAGCAATAAATTCTTCAGAAGAGCAAAAGCATCATCAGAACGTGAACGAAGCTTCTGCAGTAATCTTCGCAAAAGAACAAGAGCATCATTAAAACATGAGTGAAGATCAAGTAATAAATCTCTCAGAAGAGCAAGAGCATCATCAGAACGTGAGCGAAGATCAAGTAATAATTCTCTCAGAAAAGCAAGAGCATCATTAGAACATGAGTGAAGATCAAGCAATAAACTTTTCAGAAGAGTAAGAGCATCATTAGAATGTGAACGAAGCTTCTGTAACAAATTCTTTAAAAGAGCAAAAGCATCATCAGAACATGAACAAAGCTTCTGCAGCAAACTTTGCAGAAGAGCAAGAGCATCATTGAGATGCAAGCAAAGATCAAGTAATAAATTTCGCAAAAGAGTAAGCATTGCAAGAAAATAAATCTGATCAAGAAACAGTATTCATCAACTGATAAACATGTTTCACAGAAGATGACATTCTTTTTCAAAGTCTAAATTCTTTGTCTGCTGCTAGTTCAAGTCTGTCAAAGAGATTGAGACACTGATCACTGTGTAATACACACTGAAATACAGACATAACAACTTGCAGATACAATACACTTCAATCAACAATAAACTAACTTATTCTTTAAGCTGTTATGCACATCATGTGAGCGCAAATCTTCAACGTAAGCTAAAGTAAATTCACTATGTTTCAGCTTTTACAATATCACATTCGCTGCATGTACTTAACACAACTTAATCTTTCATTCATCTGCTCATTGTATTCAATGTGAGTCTTTCAAGTTACTTTCATAATCACATAAGATCATGATTTAATCATGTGTCTCTTTCAATGAGCATCATCATCAAGATTAAAATATATTCATTGAACTTAATCTTAATTGATTGAATCTGCATATTTAACATCAGTTGAGTACGCGTCTAGTTTATCACGTCAACTCATCTCACATAGTCAGATAGCAGCATTTATATTTTATTATCATCATTTATCTTATTGAACTGATTTTATCGACTCATTATAATGACTAGCTCACGTTTCAAAAAGAATATCACTATCAGATATCAGAATTCTCAACTTGATGATGAGTGTTCAACTTTCAGAAACATGACAGAAATTCTTAGAATCTTAAACATTGATAAATATCAGCTGAAGAATTTAACAAATCAAGCTGAGCAATGACTTGAAAAGCATGCATCTACACTCAAGCACATCAAATCTCACAAGAAGTCAACTATCATTGAGAAGAAATTAACATCGTTTCTGTACAACGTCAACTCACTTATGTTCAATGACTTTGAATCAAATCCTATTATCAGCAGTTTGATCATTATAGTTCAACGATTGCTCTTCAACAAGAGACGCTTTAAACAGAAATGCATTGAAAAGATCAACACATCTTTCACTCATACACAAATTAGTTCTACATCATTTTCAAATGATCAATCACTCATCATCACATGCAAAATTGTAAAGATTCAATGAGCATCATCTGCGTCTGAGTTTTCACAGTCACAAGAAGTCATGTCATTCATCAGAACATTTAAAAATGTTGTAATGATGAGTTCACACTTGAATCTGATCACTTCAAGAAAGATCTTGAAAATGAGCTTGACTTTGATCAAAGATATACTTGATCATGATTTACATGATGACAAAGATTAATTTTATAATGTTTCGTTTCAGATGTAAATTGACATTCTCAAAGATGACATGAACTACATTGAGATGAACACTATCATCTACATCACAGATGACGAGATCTTGAAAATAAATTCAGACAGAACTTTTCAAGCTGTCTTACACGATGTCTTGAATCAATTTAATCATGCTGCTTGCTTTAATGTGACTCGCGCTACATCATATTCTGATAGATCAGAAACACATGTATGTAAACAGTGAACTAATGATCAATGCAGAACTCACAGACAATGCTTCATCAATCTCAGCTTCTCGTCAAAAGCACACAAGATTCATTAATGTTAACGAAAGTGAAAAGATTAACAAAGTGACAACTTGAAAAAATGAGATCAACACATTATCAATTGATCATGAAACGACAATTGATAATTTGATAGATCATGTATATCAATAAAGACTGACAAGAACTTTAGATTTCACAAAGCAGAATCAAATAAACTCTACTCATGTTCAGAAGCAGTCAGCAGTCATTAACATGAAAGAAAGTGATGCAAATGACACAGCTGTTCTGAGTACAACGAAGAATAACGTTGACTCAACTGATAATGCAGCGTCTACTCATGTTCAGAAGCAGTCAGCAATCATTAACATGAAAAAGAATGATGCAAATGACACAGCTGTTCTGAGTACAACGAAGAATAACGTCAACTCAGTAGACAATGCAGCGTTTATCTATGTTCAGAAGCAGTCAGCAATCATTAACATGAAAAAAATGATGCGAATGACACAGTTGTTCTAAGTACAACGAAGAATAATATCAACTCAGCAAACAATGCAGTGAGATCTGATAAATTTATGAAGAGTGTACATTCACAGTGAACTGAGAAGAGTGAAAATCTCATGAACAAAACTCACACGCTCTTATATTTTTCTTGAAAGTGATCAAGATTCAATCATTCAAAGAAAGATACAACAAGCATCACATTAGCTGATCAAACATTGCATTATAGTAAGTCATTGAAGTATGTGTATGAATGACAGACTAACAACAAGTGATCTTTACAGAGAATAATGAAAGTTTTGAATCATTGCATTCAAAGTGATGAAAGTTGAACAACAAGATGCAGACTCAAGAAAATGACATGTTAATGTTAGCTTCAGATAAGTCTCACATTTCAGCTTCAACTTTTAATAATTCAATAACAGTATCAAGTTTCAAATTAAAGAATGATAGTTCTTTATTGAATGAAAACAATATCATCAATTCACATCAAGATTCAATGAGTTAAGTCAAACAACATGAAGCAACTGTACAATCTTCATCTCAGCAGATGAAATCTCAATAAAACATGATGATCTTCGACACTTTATTTAAAAAAGATATCGCAGAAAAGTCAAAACATGCATAATCACATGTGAATCTTAATGATGTTAAAGATAGTGAGAAGACTTTGAAGATGCATTATGCAAGATGATTAAAATATTGAAGTCGATCTTGTTTCTTGATTAACAAGATCAAACAGACTCATGATGAAAATATCATTGACTGTTACAAAGCATCTTCATGAAGAAGACAAATGACAAAATTACGCTCAACTGTTTCTGCATGACTTTAATCATATTAAATCTCAGTCACGCATACATTTGCAGAGAATGATCACGTCACTCTTTTTATATCAGACTTTTGAGATTTTTGTGATGTTTGAAATAAAAATGTTCATGAAAAAAATACAATGTCGATGATGTGAGTCTTGAAAAGATAAACATGAATGTCAGCAAAATTAAGAATGAAGCATGCTAATTTATTGATAAGATAATAAAGATGCTTGAATTGATTTGTCTGAATCATCTATTGCACATAGCACATGACGAGATCAACGATGCTCATCACAAGAAGAAGTTTAATGAACATCTGAAAGAAAACACTCTCAATACTTCTCAATCTAGAGATGCAAAGTGCTTTTCTGATAACAGATTGAAAATTGAATGTTTATGTGTGAATGCAAGTTCATCTGCACATCTCATATCGTCGAAATTTGTCAATCTAGTTATTATTTCATCAATCTTGATCATCAACTGACTAAAGAAGATTTGAATTCATCTCAACAAAAACAATGATTTATTATGTTGATAGATTTATCATGCATATTATGATGTCAAAATAAACGCGCTGATCATTAAATTGAGACAAACAGATATATATTTTCTATCAGAAGAAGAGTAAGTTAATTCTAGTTTCATATGTGTGATCATGATAGACATGTACAAGACTCGCGTTGCAGAATTGATGAGAAGTTTACATTATTCTCAAAAAGCAAGTTTTAAAGTAAAACAATCACAGTTGATATGAAAGTTCTGAGATATGAGATGAGATCAATTGATCGTGAATGAGATGCATAGAAAGATGACTCAGACATTCAAAATCATCAATTTATTTAAGATCATGAATAAAAAATCTTCTAAGTGATTTGTTACAGATACATTCTTTAAATGATCTTTCTTTCAAATGACAGCATGAGTGAACATGCTGATGATAGACTCAATAATGAATCAACATGAACGAGTATGAAAAGAAAAAGAAGCTCATTAAATCAATTTGAAATACTGTACATATCAAAATTTGAAAGACATGAACAAAATATATATGAAAATCATCAAGATTCAAGAGATAAATTCTCAAGTCATTCAGAAGTACATCAAACAGCTAGAGACTGTGTGCAACACATTATGATTACAACGTGATATCAATCAATCAATGTTTTTCAACTCTTCTTTTACAGATGTGAAATTGAATGAGCATTAAAATATTGATGACAGTCTTTCATCAAGATTCAACAAACTTGTTAATTTCTCAGTGATGACAATCATTGATCAACTTCGAAAGAAGATGAATAAGAAAAAGCAAGACTGAATCAACAATCATTGCATTGAAATTGAGTTTCAACTCAACGTTAACAACTGAATGATGAAAGTTCATTAACTCAGAGTACTTAGCACATTTTTGCGTCTTGAACAACTTTCAAAGATACAGTCACTTGTGTTTTCTGAAGTAGAAGACTGAAATAAGAAGTATGTTCACTTTAAAACAGATCATCTTTACGACTTGAAGAAAGTTGAATCTTTCTATGAGAAGCACATTCTTGAAATTATCTTCAAGAATCAAGATAAACTGTATCAAGATCAAAGCAATCAACGAACTCATCAATCATGTCTAAAACAAGAACGAGAAGACTGTATTTTATATCATGAATTCTATGAATGCATTTATTCTTTATTGAGTAAGTGACAAAGTCTTTACTTTCTGTTAATGTTGTTCTTAAAAGTTATTACATGCATAGTGAGAAAAAACATGTTTGACATGATTGCTAACGTTTAATTATGTAGTACTTTTGATTTATGCTTAAAGTTTCTATGACTTTGATAACTTCAAAATTGATTAAATCTAAAGTGATGAACATAGTTTGATTGTTTCAAGAAGATTTGAAAAAACTGCAGAAGTATTCAAATGAAAAGTCATCACGCTTTATCATTAACACTATCAAATTAATCAATGTTGATTACAATTTACACAAGATCAAGAGACTAGTTCAGATTGACTCAGAATGAATGAAGAAAGATCAAGCACAGATTAAGAAGAGAGTTAATCATCTTCAACATCATGAGAAGACTATCACTTATGACTTACGCTGTGTAGATTCAAGAATCAAGATGCTGATATATGATAGACAGAATTGTTGAATGTGTATAATGAAGTTGACATTGAAGCTCAAAATCTTTGAAAATGATGATGTAATCAAAGATGTTGAAGATGATGATGATGATAAAGTGAATGATGATGAAGTCAATAACAAGATGAAAGATGACAACTGCGTCTAGATCACACAGTCTCATACATGTGCATCAAAAATGTGCAGTGTGTTACTAGTTTATCAGTTTGTATTATAGATAGTTGTACTCACTCTTTCTTCTTTGACATTCACTGATATATTCATCAAAATTTATTGAGATCATGAAAAAATTTATAAAATTAACACTAAGCTCTGTGATTCTTAATGATGTTGCAGATACTGCTTTGATGATGCAACAAATCTTTAATGACACATGCAACATTGCTTGAGCATAATCACAGATTCTCATTTTCGATCTTTTGAATAGATTCGATCAAATAGCTCATTAAAGAAATCATGACTATCTAATCAACATTGTGTCTGAATGTGTGCAGATTGACAAAGATTCAAAGAAGCAGATGCAATATGATTTCATAAATCAACAACAATGTTTATCAGTATTGATCTCAGCTATGATCATTCTGCATTTATGAAACGCAGCAGAGTATAGAAAAATTCACTCATCAATGTAATGAGAGTGTTTATCAAACATCAGTGATTTCACAACTTGAAATCACGATGCTCTGAATGAGTGAGCAACATTCATCTCGCTTCTATCACATCACTACTATCAATCATGAAAAGAGATAGATGAAAGACTATAAGTAAGAAAAGTGCGCTCTTCTTAAAAATCATGAGCATTAAAGTTCAAGTCATTTACATGAAAATTGACACTTGAAAAGTCTTCTTATACTTATCAGACGTTCACACATTGCAGATGATGCAAATGTGAACGCAATTGATGAAGATCTGAAGTACAAGAATGTAAGAATGTTTTCTTAAAGAAGAGAAGAAGTGTTGTTGATGCATGCAAAGAACATGTGATACTTCATTTATATCATTCTTTGACTCAAATGTTGACTTGACTTCTAATGTTTGAAACTTAATTGTCAGCTCGCTCATTTGCAAATTTGCATCAACACAAATAACTTACGTTCTGTGACAATAACTCACTAAAAGCTCATCATCACGAATGCAAAAGCTACAATTTGCAAATCTAGATTCATGAAAGTCATTTGCAAAGATTTTGACTTGAAAAGTGTACTGATTACAATCATCGCAACTGATTATCAACAAGATCAATGATGCAGTTGCTTGATTGAATGAGACACAGATGCACTTTGCATCGTCGCGATCACAATAGTCGAGTTTTATGATTTTCAAGTGATTGTTATTAAGATATTAAATATGATCAAGAATGTTAAACTTGATGACTTTCATACATTTTGAAGATTACATGTTTCATGACATTAAAGCAGACATCATCAATTCAATGAATCTGTCTTGCAGTTTAATTAATCTGTCTTGCAGTTCAATGAATTATACATCAGTCAAACTCATGAAAACGACAGATTGATTCTCAAATCTCATCTCATTTGAAGCTATGACTTGAATTCAATCATCAAAGTTGCACATTAAAAGATGAAATGCTTTCTTTGTTTATTATTATATATATAGCTAGAATCATGACTATATACAGCTCATCAAAATATACAAGATGCTATCACTTGTATCTGAATAACTGTCTTACTCTGCTTATTGTTAACAGAGAGTCTTATTAATTGATCTTGCGCTTCATCATCAATCACACATCAAGTTCACTAATGTGATGAATCGACTCAATGAAATCATTCTGATTGCACTTCTCAATATCTTCATGATCGCGCATGTCTAAATCTTACAAGAATGTTTTCTTCATATTTCTTGTATGAGATGAAATATGCAAGTCAGAATTATCACATTCTAACAAAGTTGCAAAGTATCTGTCTGTGAAAGAAATCATCTTCTGCAAGATCTTGAAGCTACTTTTGTCATAAGTTATAAAAAGTCTGAGTATTCTTGTCTCTTCAAAGATAGCAGATAAATACTCAATATGATTGAAGATCTTGAATGTTCATGTCATGCTGATTAATGAACTTTGACATCACGCTCAACATCATCAACTCATGAATATGAGAAAAACTTTCTGTCACTGAATACACTGCGTTTGTTCAAGAACTTGCAAATCACAATATCAAATTCTTAACAGCGATTACGTTGAACAAAAAGAGAAAATTTGCAAGACAATGACATTATATGATCATGAGAGCGAGATTTTTCTATCTGCTTTTCATATAAAGCACACGACTTGTTTTCTTCACTGCAAAATGCGATGCTCACAATCTCTTCATATATACTGAGTGTCTCTTGATCTTCGATCTGATGAGTCAACAAAGATTCTCAATTTCGAAAACTACGTTCAATGTGTCTTTGTGATTCAAGTATGATGACAGTCTAATTAATCAAGTCAGTCTTTGACATTCTGTCAATGTGCTCAAAAAGTAGCAGCGTATTTGCTTTGAAATCAATCAAGCACACGCAGTTGATTTAACTTGAGATTGAAGATCATGAAATGTCAGCTCACAGAATCTTTCTAGCAGCTGTGTCAGACTACTGCAAAGCTCAGTTCTCAAATGAGTGAAGTTATCTACTTGCACATCAAGCAAAAACATGAGTCAAACAGATGACATTCACGACACGTTTGCAAATGATTGATTTCGCTTACATCGATATAGTCGACTGATCTCAGATTCATGATTTCGAAAATAATGATAAAATCACGAAAAAGCTAGATGAGTTATTGAATTTGCTGCAAACAACAGATATGTGATTACTCAAGATCTTGCACACTATGACTGAGAACAAGATCATTGAAAATGCAACAACTTAAATCAGATCAGATAATGTAAAATCGATTTAAAATATTGCAAAGAATGCTAATGTATCAAGTCTAATCAGTCATTGCAATACATTCATAGCGAATAATTTGAGCTTTGTGAAGACTGCAAGAAGTCAAAAAAAAAAAATTTTTTTCTTCATTAAGTGCATGCAGTCTATGACTATGACACTGTCTAGACGCTGTATGTATGCTAAGTTACATGTAATCTGGTCAAAGTCGTTGCTTTATATCTTCTCGTTGATCAATCACATTGA